>Ga0194055_10000726_pt1 | contig 26674 bp, 35 predicted proteins | sample SepL449m_MetaG_FD_155482 | JGI IMG/M metagenome (GOLD analysis project Ga0194055, IMG submission 155482) | Anoxic zone freshwater microbial communities from boreal shield lake in IISD Experimental Lakes Area, Ontario, Canada - Sep2016-L442-9m | ecosystem: Environmental > Aquatic > Freshwater >... | reverse complement strand
GCATTGAATCCCGAGTTCACTCGTTCCGCTCAGCCTTCCCGGAAGCAACTGGTCCGGCTGGATGGTCCTCGCCAGGCACCGGCAATTAAAGCAAACAGTGCAGAAGTGACTCTGGCCCGCGGTCAGAATTCCGACGATTGAACCTTGTGTTCAGCCCGTAATTCCGTGCGTTCGCCCTAGAACATCGGCATAAACCTCGCGGATCTGACGTGTCATATTCTGGTGTCGGAACTGGTCCGTAAAACGAGTTCGGCCCGTTTCGCCATACTGCAGCCGCAGAGCCGGATTGGATGCCAGTTCACATAATGCTGCGGCCAGTTCAGTGATCGACTGCGATGGAAGCAGAAATCCCGTTTCACCCGGGATGACGACTTCTCTGGCTCCATCGACGTCATAACTGACGACGGGCTTTCCAGCGATCAATCCCTGCGGAAGGACTCGTGCCAATCCTTCCCAGATACTGGTATGAACCACGATGTCCATAGCGTGAATCAATTCGGGGACCTGACTCGGCGGCACAAGTCCGGCGAAGACGAATCGATCACGAATGCCGCTGGCTGCAAGTTCACTTTCAAACTGTGGACGCAGGATTCCATCGCCGACCAGAAGAAATCGAACATTGGGACAGCGGTCTATCACTGACCTGGCGGCACGAATCAGGAACTCGTGTCCTTTCAATGGAAACAATCGAGCGACCTTACCAATGACAACATCCTCGGGTTTCAGCCCCAATTCTGATCGGACCTGATGTGAAGGTCGCGGGGGATGCAGGAACGGTTCAACATCGAAACCGCTGTAAACAGTCACAAACTTTGCACGCGGCGCAATCCCGGCCTGCACATACTGCTCAGTCATCGCATCGCAGACAGAGATGAACTTATCGGTCAGAGGTGCTGCTTGACGTTCCAGCCATCGATAGAGGTTAAAAGCAAGCGCAGATTGTCCCACATGAAATGATGCACCGTGAATCGTGTGCACGCAGGGAATCTTCAACTTTGCTGCCGCGATACGGCCGATGATCCCTGCCTTTGATGAATGAGTGTGCAGCAGATCCGGTTTGATCTCTCGGAGCAGATGCAACAATTGGCGATAGGTCTGCCAGTCTCGCCAGGGATGAATCGAGCGTCGGGACGCTTCGAGAATCCGCAGATCCAGGCCTCCACGACAGGCACGCTCTTCAAGTGAGCCTTCAGGGCCCAGCCCCGGACCTGTGATCAGCGTCACACGGTCGCCAAACAGGTGATGCTGATCTTCAACGGTCAGAAGCGTGTTTTCCTGGGCTCCACCCACAATCAACCTGGTAATGTAATGGACCATATGCATGAATCGGCCAATTTGAATTCGGGGAACCCGGAAAGCACGTTCCGGTTGGTTCACGAGCACTGTCGCCGCGTTCAGTTCACGTCGTTGTTTGTCATGACCGCGCACCGCCGTGACTGTTCAACTATAATGCCTGTCAGCAGACCTGACACCTCAGAATTCCCTCGTGAGAAAAAGCATGAGCAGACCTGATGCGGTAGTTCCGACATTGCCACCGTTGGCTGGGCTATGTTCGTTTGAGGAAGCAGGCCGTTCGGCATTGTCCGTAGAAGACTGTGTCGGCTGGATGAAGCGGCATCATTATCTTCTTGTTCGACTTCACGAAATCTTCACCGCGAGAATTACGGCGGAACCGTTGTTCGAACTGAAGTCGGCTTTCAGTCTGCACTCTTATTTATGCGCCGAACATGCCTCGGCGTTTCGCCGACGGGTCGGGGAGTTGCGAGAACCGCCGCTCGGATTAGATGTGGTACCGCATGTCGGACTGAAGATGATCTGCGATGAAGTCCTGTGCAGTCCGTCGCATACTGAACTGGTAGTCGGTTTGTATGAAGTCTTGATCCCGCCACTGCTGGGGTCGTTGGAGGACTATCGTCAGACGACGAATTTGCTGGCAGACGCCCCTTCCGTAAGAGTCACGAGATTTTGTCGGATTGAACTGGAAGAAATTCTGACGTTTGGACAGCAGGCCGTGGTGGCGTTGGTCGATGACGTTTCACGATCGAATCTTGCGTCTTGGATCGCAATGCTCAAACAGGCTTTGGAATCGGCCGGCGGTGTGTCTGGGCGACTGACGCAATCCGAACCATCATCTCCCGCGATGGCCCTGGTCCCGCACTTTTCGGCGGCCCCCTTTCACTACGATCCGGTGCCCCGGCGGGACTCCAGGTTTCATGATTCCTTCAACGGCGGGGTCAATCCGGAGGCTTTCCTGTATGACGAACAGTTCCAGCCTCGCGACAAAGTCCTGATGATGTTGTACAAGCGTCTGCGGGAGATTGATGTCCCCGAGATGATGGCCAGCATTCTGCAGCAGACGCCTGGAAAGCCCTGGAAATACTATGCCGATATGTCTCGGCAGTTGTGGGACGAAGCACGGCACTCGCTGCTTGGAGAGGTGGGATTCGTCCAATTGGGGCTCGACTGGACGAAAATTCCGATCAACTACACCTGGTCGCTGAACCTGAATACTCAACTGAAGCCGTGGGAACGCCATGCCGTTTTGTTCTTTATTGAACAGGGACTGATGCCACGAATGGGCAAGCGATTTGAGTGGGAAGTCGCACAGAATTCGGGTATTCCGCTTGCCGCAGTCATTCAGGATTTCGACTGGGCGGACGAAGTTCTGCACGCACAGATTGGTCGCGAATGGTATGTCAAAGAATTTGGCGACCTGACCGAAGCGATGAAGTACGGAGATAGCTGCTGGTCACAAGTCATGGGTCATTGGCGTGACTATCTCGATCGAGGACTTACGCAGCACGACAACTGGTGGCCGGAATTCTATCAATCGGCCTGTTCGACAATGGGTGTGTCACCTGACCCCGCGGCGCTGGCATTCAATACCACCTACGAAAGCACTCGTGCTGATTTGAAAGACATTTCCGCATCCGCATGAGTCATCTTGTTGTAAGTAACCCCGACCATCAACCGGAAGGCGATAGCGTCCGGTTTCAGGCTTGTTTCGTCACCAGGTACGAGCGAGTACCGGCTGATTCGTCGGCTCCAAATCCGAGGCGTCCAAGTCCGAAGTACTCAATGAATGCCCCCAGTTTCGTGAAGAATGACGGGAATCTTCAACCGCAATGACGAAAAATCGATATCATGTGTTGGTAACAGCGTCGATTCATCCCGGCCCTGGGCTGGATCACTGATTCCTGCAGACTGCGTTGTACGTGGTGCGGAATCGGGATCGAATGCAGGCCAATGTGCCTGCCATACCCGAAAGGTCATGCGATGAAAGTGCCCGTCGACGCCGTCTGGCGCGGACTCTCGGCCGCTGCAATTTTCCCGATTTCAATCGGACTTATCCCACTGCTGCTCTTTAGTGTTGTCAGTGGCACGATTCAGATTCTGGGGTCGATTTTTCAAGGTGAACTACCTGGGAATCATGCAACATTGTTGCTACTCGTTTGTGTGGCCGGGTTGATCGGGCTCGTCGCACTCTGGACAACCATCGTGATCCCCAACTCAGATATCTGCGTCAGCCCGCGAATCTGCGGGTTTGTACTGCTTGGCCTTCCCCTCGGGATCGCTGCGGAGGTCTTGTTCTTCTCAAGCTTGGTTCAGAGCGGAAAATTCGAACTGGGCTGGCAGATCGCCGCTGGATTCACCTTGTTCGCCGGGGTTCTGCCGGTTGGCCTCGTGAATTTCAGTCGACTCGGATACACCGCGATGCGGACGTGAGACCTCGGACAAACCTGACAGAGATGTGCCGTGAGGTGCATCTCCCTTCGAAGTACCGTAGCGCCCGTTGCACGCCAAACTCGAATTCATTGTCTTTCGCGTACCGGCTGTCGTTGTCGCTCATCAGACAAGCTGGCGAACGATCCGGCGACTGCTCGCATCCAGAGCACTGATGTCGACGACTTTGTAGCGGATCCCGTTTGAATCGGCGATCACGATTCCCGTCTTGCCCAGAGAACGGATGTCGTCTTCGCTTTCCAGGTGAAAGCTGGTCTTGCCGCGATCTGTCTCGACGTTCCAGATGCAGGGAGGGTATGGGGCGCTCGTTGTGATGATCTTCCGGATCACCGGGACGAAATCGCGTTCGGCCAGTTCGCGTTGAATGAATTCGCGCGACTCTGGTTTCAGGACGTCCAGGCTGGGAAGGTTGATCAGTTCTTTTCCTTCCTGATCCAGCAGCGCGATCACGTGTTCGGGGTCCGTCAACGGGAAGCAGCGGACGGGATCGATACCAGGGTATTCCACCCCGTCCAACATCACCAGAACCAGTTGCCCCCATTCATTCTTGCGAAAGCTGAGGTCTGCGAAGTTTGCGTCTACCATCCGATATCCTTCGTCAGTTCCTGTTGAGCTCGATGCAGTTCTGCATAGGCACCGTCCATGACCAGCAGTTCATCGTGGGTCCCGATTTCCACCAGCCGTCCTCGTTCGATCACCATGATCCGATTCGCCTGCCGCAGGGTACTCAACCGGTGAGCAATCGCGATCGTCGTACGACCTCGAACCAGGTTCTGAAGCGCCTCCTGAATCTGTCGCTCGGTGGTCGAGTCCAAAGCGGACGTTGCTTCGTCCAGGATCAGGATGCGCGGGTCAATCAGAAGTGCGCGGGCGATGCTGATGCGTTGTCGTTCCCCCCCCGACAACGACTGGCCTCGTTCGCCCACCAATGAATCGTAGCCATCGGCCAGTTGCAGAATGAATTCGTGAGCTCGTGCCGCTTTGGCCGCATTAATGACTTCTTCGCGTGTGGCGTCGGGGCGACCGTAGGAAATATTTTCGGCTATTGTCCCGTAAAACAGGAACGGGTCCTGAAGCACGATCCCGACGTTGCGGCGATACTGCTCCACCTTGTAACTGCGGATATCGATACCATCGGCCAGGATAGCCCCTTCGGCAACGTCAAAGAACCGGCAGACCAGATTGATCAGTGTGCTCTTGCCAGCCCCTGTATGACCAACGAGACCGATCATTTCGCCGGCCTCGATCTTCAGCGAAAAGTCTTTGATGACCTTCCGATTGCCGTATCGAAACCCAACATGTCGGAACTCCAGGGTGCCTTTCAATTTGTCGACCAATACCGGACGCGCCGGTTCCGGAACATTGGAGACGTGATCCAGAATCTCGAAGATCCGCTGAGCACTCACAGCCGCTCGTTGCGAGGCGTTTACCATCCGACTCATCATTTCCAGCTTGCCGTAAAACATCGCACTGAGCAGGAGAAACGCGTTCAGCGAACCAAAGGTGAAATCCGGTGTGCGGCTGCCGATCAACCAGATGCCGTAGACCCAGACCACGAAGACCCCCAGGCTATTCAGAAACGTGATCAATGGCCAGAAGAATGTCCACAGGGAATTGACTCGGTTGTTGGCGACTACGACGGTTTCATTTGCGGTACGGAATCGCTCGATCTCACGCTGTTCCTGAGCAAAGGCTTTCACGACGCGGATTCCGGGGATCGTGTCCGCCAGGACACTCGTCATATGCCCCCAAGCCCTGCTGCCAGCCTGAAAGCCAACCTGCAGCTTGTCGCGCGAGTAGTACATCAGCCAGACAATGAACGGAAACGGCAGCAGGGTCACCAGCGCCAACTGGACATTGTCGTTGAAGAGCGACCAGGCTACGACAAACAGCAAAATTGAATTTGCTGTGAAATCGACAATGCTGTCGGAAAGGAACTGGCACAGACGATCGGAATCGCTGCTAATGCGCGACATCAGATCGCCCGTCCGTTTGCCACCGAAGTATTCCAGTGACAGCTTCTGCAAATGTGCATAGGTTCGATCACGCAGATCGGCAGTGACTCGTTCGCTGACCCAGGCGAGGATTGCCCCTTGAGCCCAACTGAGTACCCAGCAGACGGCCGCGGCCACCAGCATGATGGTCAAATAGAAGATTGCCGGTGACAGCGAACTGATGGTTCCAGCTTCATAGTTCTTCAATAGGTCAGTCAGCGGTTTCGTCATCTTCGCGGTTTCGACGGCCGCGATACTGGCAGTAAATGACAGCACAAAAGCGATAAACATCCAGAACGCATGCGGTTGAGCAAACTGCCACAATCGGAACAAAGCCATCGTATTGGGAGGAGTCTCGTGCTCTTCCGCTTCGGGGATATCTTCGTCTTCGACGGTCGTCGTCCGAGTTCGTCCCGCCTTCAGATCCTCGAACCGGTCGCCCATCACCAGTGCCGAGGGGCCTTGAGCGATCGTGTAGTGCCAAAATCCGAGCCGGCGATCTGTCCCGAGCAGTTCCAACGTCCCCAACCCGCCGCGATCTTTCGTCCGCAGTTTATCGATGGATTCCAATGCCCAGTGGCGAACTGTGTCACCGGTTGCACTGAAGACATGACGCCCGGTGAGTACCAGCAAGGTCGTACGATACCGGCGTTGTTCATCAACGTCAGAAATCATCCACGCAAGTACGGACTCGCCAACAGCCAGCTGGGCTTCGACATGACTCCGTAGCGAAGTTTCAACCGAAGACCAGCTCTCTGTGTGCAGTGCCACAGTGTCAGTTGTCGCGTTCAAAACGCCAGCCTGTTAAGAGGAAGTGCGCAGTTCAAGAATACTTGACACAGCGTACCGGACGGTTACACGAAGAGTAAGTGATGATTCCGAATGGATCTCAAGATCTGCGGAGACCGACTCTTATGGAATCAACAATTGACGACCACGCCACGACTAAGAAACGTCGATACCTGCGAATTCTCATTGGACTGGGCCGCATTCGAACGGATCGTAATCCGCTGAAAAATCTGCCCCCGAAATGCAAAAAGGCCCCGCTTTCGCGGGGCCTTTTGTAATTACCAACGGACTATTCACTGACAGCCAGCGGAGTTCGCTTTGGACGGCTTCGGTCACGATCACCGACGAATTCGATGATCGCCAGCTGACCGCCGTCACCGAGACGGACTTTGGAGGTCCGGACGATGCGAGTGTATCCACCGGCTCGTTCACGGAACTTCGGTCCGAGTTCGCTGAATAGAATCTCTACAGCAGCCTTCGATCGAAGAGCAGCGAAAGCTCGACGACGCAGAGCAACTGCTGGGGAGATCGCTCGATTCCACTTCTGCCATTGATCCGACTTCCGCCAATCACGCCATTCTGGAGTGTTGCGGGCGGCTGTTGTGGCAAACTCAGCTGCGGCTTCCGCATGCACCAAGGATCGCTTCGCCAGCGTAACCAGCTTTTCAACGATCGGGCGAAGTTCTTTCGCCTTTTGAACCGTCGTTTCGATTCTGCCAGAAACTCGACCGGCGGGTACGTCCTGTCCTGCCGGAACCACTGTCGTGATCAGGCTGGTAGCCATATTCCTGAACATGGCACGTCGATGTGCCGCGTTCCGCCCGAGTTGTCGACCCCGTCGCTTATGTCTCATCGCCAATACTCACTAACCGAAATTCCAACGGACTGTACGTCAAACGTGATTATCGCGCGTCGCGCTGCAGGTACTGCGGTAATCGCATTCCCAATCGGAGACCGATTGCTGCGAGGCGCTCACGAACTTCCTGCAATGTTGTTTCACCGAAGTTGCGAACCTGCAACAACTGATCTTCCGTTCGCAATACCAGATCGCGAACCGAATTGATCCCTTCGGATTCGAGGCAGTTTGTTGCTCGGACCGAAAGATTCAGCTCCGCCAGGCTTTGACCAAGCTTCTCTTCCAACTCGAGGTCGACTGGTGCATAACCGGTTGCGTCGAGCATATTCCGCAAGCCACCGTCAGGTGATGTCACCGGTCCGGCTTCGCGGTAAGTAATGATCGGATTCAAATGCTTTCGCAGAATCTTCGCAGATTCGACCAGTGCGTTCTCTGGAGTGATCGTACCGTTCGTCCAGATCTCGAGAATCAGTCGGTCGTAATTCGTGCGCTGACCAACACGTGTTTCTTCGATCTTGTAGCGAACTCGCAAGACCGGCGAATAGATCGCGTCAAGCGGGATTACACCAAGTTCCGGTTCTTGCTCATACTGCTCGGAGGCTGGAACATATCCGCGACCATTTTCAATCTGCATTTCCAACTGCAGCGAAACGTCGTCGGTCATGGTCGCAATCACGAGTTCCTTGTTGACGATTTCGATCTGTTCATCGCAGACGATATCGCCGCCGGTAACAACGCCACGTTCATTCTTTTCAATTCGCACCGTTCGCGAGGTTGCACTGCGGTTCTTGACAACCAGTGACTTCACGTTCAAGCAAATTTCGGTGACGTCTTCAACGATCCCGGGCAACGCTGTGAATTCGTGTTGAACCCCTTGAATACGAACGCGTGTAACCGCGCTCCCCTCAAGGCTCGACAACAGAATACGGCGCAACGAATTGCCGACAGTCGCACCAAAACCGCGTTCAAACGGTTCGATCGTAAACATACCATAGGTGTCGTTTGAAACTTCCAAATCGGGTACTACCCGATTCGGCAATTCCAAACCGCGCCAGCGAATCCTCATCTGTTTTCCCCCAAACCCGACAATTCTTCAGGCCATCAACACAAAACGGCTGCACGCTCCAACACGTCGTTCAGACGCGTCGTTTCTTGCGAGGGCGACAACCATTGTGGGGCAGCGGTGTTACATCTTCGATACCGCGCACCTGGACTCCGTAAGACTGCAATCCGGTGATTGCGCTTTCGCGGCCCGAACCTGGACCCTTCACGCGCACTTCCAATTCCCGGACGCCAAACTTTGCAGCACGTTCCGAACACGTTTCCGACGCGCGTTGCGCGGCGAACGGAGTGCTCTTACGGCTACCCTTGAATCCAACCGTGCCAGCCGTGGCCCAACACAACACATCTCCGTTGGTGTCGGTGATCGTGACCGTGGTATTGTTGAACGTCGCCTTGATGTGCGCGATGCCCCGGGTCACGTTTCTGCGAATTCGCTTCTTCTTGCCTTGTGCCATTTTTTGCTCTTCCCAACACCTCAGAACGAGATATATCCCAGCGTCAGTGCTTCATGTCCTTAACGCCCTTCTTGCCGGCCACCGTCTTCTTCACACCCTTGCGCGTGCGTGCATTTGTTCGAGTGCGTTGACCACGAACAGGCAGGCCACGACGATGTCGCAAACCACGGTAGCACTGAATGTCCTTCAAACGCATCACGTTCTGCTGGACCTGGCGACGCAACTGTCCTTCGACGGTGTAGTCCTTGTCCAACAAAGCCGAAATGCGGGCCAGTGAGTCTTCACTCAGCTCGCGAGCCTTTCGTTGAGGATCAACGCCGACGGAGTGGCAGACCTCAAACGCCAGATGCGAACCGACGCCGTACAAGTACTGCAACGCGATGTACGTTGGCTTGTCATTCGGGATATCAACCCCCTGAATACGTGGCATCTTCTCTACCGTCCCCTCTGAAGCTTATCTTTCGATCACACTCGCAGATTCTTGCCGCGGTGCACCTGTTCTCAATTTAATATGCATTCATGTGACCCTGGCAGCAAGGCTTCATTCGGATTCCGAACTATCCCAGCGTCCCTGGTCGCAGTTAGCCCTGGCGTTGCTTGTGCCGAGCATCGAGTGCGCAGATCACATACACTCTACCCTTCCTGCGGACGATTTTACAACCGTCGCAGATCCGCTTCACGCTTGACCTGACTTTCACGACCGCACTCCCAAAAATTTTCACTGCAAATTCTACTTTGAATCGCGATCCAACAGCGTTGGTAACCCACGCATCACTAACTGGCTATCCAGCTTTGTGACCAGGTCGATCACCACCGAAACGCAAATCAACAATCCCGTACCGCCGAAAAAGCTGGCTACGAGATAATCCACACTCATCGAATTTACAACTACTGTCGGAATGATCGCCACCAGCGACAGGAACGCCGCCCCAACGAACGTCATTCGCAACATCACCTTTTCAAGATACTGAGCAGTTCGAGCTCCTGGCCGATACCCCGGAACAAAGCTACCGAAGTCCTTCAGGTTATTCGCCATCTCGGTTGGATTAAAGGTCACGGCCGTCCAGAAGAAGCAGAAAAAGTAAATCAGCCCGACATAGCAAGTATTGTAGAATACCCCGCCCGAATTCTGAAACGCGATATTCGCCGCAACCACGATAGTGCCGATAACCGGAACCGTACCTGCGACTTGTGCCAGATACTGGAAAATCATTTGTGGGAACATCAGCAGGCTCGATGCAAAAATAATCGGCATCACACCCGATTGATTGATCTTGATCGGCAACGACTGTACCTGTCCACCGACCATTCGCGCTCCACGCACATGTTTGGCGCTGTGAACGGGAATCCGTCGCTGTGCCTGCGTGATCATTACCACGCAAACTACCACCACGAGAAACAAAATCACCAACGTCGCATAACGCTCAATCCCGGTATCACTGCCAAGTGCCATTCCCTTTTCAAGGACTGGCCAAATTAACTTCCTGACGGCTTCAGGCATACGAGCCAGAATGCCGGCCATAATCAACAGGCTGACACCATTGCCAATGCCAAATTCGTCAATTTGTTCACCGACCCACATCAGGAAGATACTTCCCGTTGTCATCGTAATTGCGGCACCGATCTGCCACAGAATTCCATCGAATTCAGGCAAAAAAGTTCGCGATCCCCCGCCCCCCGCACCAGCCGCGAGCATCCGCACCCAGAAGAAACTCTGGAAGATGCAGATTACGACCGTTGCGTAACGCGTATATTCATTGATTTTTCGGCGACCGCTTTCGCCTTCTTTCTGCATCGCTTCCAGTGGCGGATACACCGTTCCCAACAACTGAAAGATAATCGAGGCCGAAATGTACGGCATGATTCCCAAGCCGAAAATCGTCATCATGCCGATGTTGGAGGCGGAAAAGAGGGACAGCATGGCAACCATGCGATCCATTCCCTCACCGGTCCCCTGGCTCTTGATGTTCTCCGCGAGGATCTCTTGATCAACGTTGGGAAGAACAACGGAAAAGCCGAGTCGATAGACGCCCAACAGCAGCAACGTCAAGCCGATCTTGGCGCGTACTTCAGGAATGCGCAATAGCTGCAGAAATGACGCGTACACGCTTCATCCAGTATTTGACGGTTCTTGGCGGCCTCGGATTGAGCTTATTCGTTACGGCCTTGTGTGACCACCTTGCCACCAGCCAGCTCAACAGACTTCCTGGCACCGACAGTCGCTCCACCGACCACAACTACCAATGACTTCGTCAGAGGAGTTGCACCAATCAGCTTAACAGCAGCCGTACCAGACTTGCGTCGCGGCAGAACCCCGCGACTTCGCAGCTCCGCTGCTGTCACGGTCTCGCCCGAATTGAACGCCTTTTCCAAGTCTGCGACGTCGCAAACTTCCCACTCGGTCGCAAATGCGCGATTGTTAAAACCACGCTTGGCGATGCGTCGAACCAACGGCATCTGACCACCCTCGAAGGTGATCCGATTCTTATGACCCGAACGGCTCCCAGCACCCTTATGTCCGCGTCCCGAAGTCTTACCATGTCCAGAACCGATACCACGACCGACTCGCTTACGAGCACGTGCCTTGGGACCCGAGTTCAATTGGTGAATCATCATCGTTCGACACCTCCGCGAAGTCGCGCTACGTCAGCACGATGCCGGAGTTGACGAATCGCATCGAATGCAGCCTTGACCACATTCAGCGGATTGCTCGATCCACGGCATTTTGTGAGCACATCTTTCATTCCAGCCGCTTCGGCGATCGATCGCACTGCAGCCCCGGCAATAATTCCAGTACCAGCGTTCGCTGGCATCAACATGACTGACGACGAACCGAACTTCCCGATCACCGAATGCGGCACAGTTCCGTTTTCCGTGGGGACGTCGAACATTCGCCGGCCAGCAGCCTTAACTGCTTTTTCAACAGCCTGAGGGACTTCCACACCCTTTCCATAGCCGTAGCCGACCTTACCTCGTCCGTCACCTACCACCACCAGTGCGGTGAAGCTGAATCGGCGTCCGCCCTTAACGACGCAAGCGCATCGACGAATCTGCACGACTCGTTCAGGATATTCTTTGTTGTTTTGCTCTGCCGACACCGGTCCAACCCCTCAATTATGAATGATCTCGACCACTCGCTACGCGTGTGAGAAGACTCCGTCAGAGATCCAACCCCGCGCCTCTGGCTCCATCGGCAAATGCCTTCACTCGGCCATGGTAGCGATAAGCCCCTCGATCCAGGCACGCTGCGGTGACTCCCGCAGCCAACAAGCGTTCAGCAATTAACCGACCGACACCGTTTGCAGCCGTGACACCGGTGATTGGCTTTCCAGCTTCACCACCGAGTTCGCCTGACCAAGCGGATGCAACGGTCTTACCCGCTGTGTCATCAATCGCCTGAACACGAAAATACAAATTGCTGCGGAAAACCGACAGCCGGATGCGTCCCGATCCTTTCAGTTTGTTGCGAACTCGAAACGTTCGCCGCCGCTGCTGATTCGCCAGACGCTTAACTTTGTTCATTTCCAGAATCCCAACACCACACGGTCAACCGTGTTGAATTTGCCTGTCCGATATTCGCCTGCGAAGTCTCAACAGCACTCCGCTAATGACAATCTCGCGAACTTAGCTGCCGAAGGCCTTGCCTTGCTTACGCTTCACATGTTCGCCAGCATAACGAATCCCTTTGCCTTTGTAAGGCTCAGGAGGTCGGATACTGCGAACATTCGCTGCGACCTGGCCGACCGCCTGCCGATCAGCGGATTTCAGGATAACGTGCGTGTTGTCCGGCAGTTCGCAAGTGACCCCTTTGGGAATCTCAATGATAACCGGGTTTGCAAATCCGACATTCAATGTCAGTTTGCCAGGAGCCAATGCAGCCTGATACCCCACGCCGACGATTTCAAGTTTCTTTTCCCAAGGCTGTACGACGCCACGAACATGGTTCGCAATCAATGCTCGCACAAGACCGTGCAACGCTCGCAGTTCACGACGATCATCAGCACGACTCACTGCAACTTCCCGCTTCGTGCCGTCGTAGGCAACGCTGATGCCTTCGGGGACTCGAACGGACAATTGCCCGTGTGTCCCCTTGACATGCACCTCGTCCGCCTGCGTTTTGACGTCGACACCGGCAGCGACCGTAATGACTGCTGAACCCACTCGTGACATTATTCACCTGACCAAGTCTGCACAACGAACCCGAATTCCACTCGCGTCGACCCTCACGGGATCACCATACGACGCAAAGGACCTCACCGCCGACATTCGCTTTTTTCGCTTCGCCGCCACCCAGCACTCCGCGATTTGTCGAGAGCAGGCACACACCCAACCCTTGCAACACGTTCGGGATGTCTCCAACCGACGAATAAACTCGTCGACCAGGGCGGCTGACGCACGAGATCTGCTGAATCACGCGTTCACCGGTGGGACCGTACTTCAAATTGATCCGCAGCCGGCGCTTCGACTCATCGTCAGCTGCACCCACGACTTCGAAATCCCAAATATAACCATGTCGTTGCAGTGCGCCGGCAATCGCCACTCGCAGCTTCGAAGTAGGAAATTCGACGACTGCCCGCTCAGCAGCAACCGCATTCCGAATACACGTCAACATATCCGCCACGGGATCCGACATTCTGTTTTCCCTGTCCAATTCGTCCGACGCTGAATCCGACTACCAACTCGCCTTCCGCACGCCTGGAATCAAACCATCCAGACTCATATTACGGAAACAAATACGACACAGTTTGAACCGACGATACACGCTGCGCGGACGCCCACACAACTGACATCGATGCTCGATCCTCGAACTGAATTTCGGCTTCTTGGCCGCCTTCACGATATGTGCTGTAGTCGCCAATGCAGTGCTCCCAAATCCTGTCTCATTCCGACGTTGTATCCACTTGCAGCCACCACCAGGCCCACTGCACCGTTACTCTGCCTTCTTGAACGGAAAACCAAGCTCCAGCAACAACTGGCGGCCTTCATCGTCGTTCGTGGCAGTCGTGACAACCGCGATGTTCATCCCCTGAACGAATGAAACCTTATCAGGATTCAATTCAGGAAATACCATTTGTTCGTTCAACCCCATGCTGAAGTTGCCTCGACCATCAAAACCTTTGCCATCGACGCCGCGGAAGTCGCGAACACGTGGCAACACCAGGTTGATCAGCCGTTCCATAAATTCGTACATGCGACGTGATCGCAATGTAACCGCACAGCCGATTTCCATCCCTTCACGCAGGCGAAAACCCGAAATTGCCCGTCGTGCACGCGTGATGCGCGGCTTCTGACCGGCAATCAACCCGAGTTGTTCGACAGCCTCTTCCAGTCGCTTACGTTCACCGACGGCTTTGCCGAGACCCATGCTGATCACGACTTTTTCGACTTTGGGAACGGCATGAACGTTGCGCCCACCGAGTTTCTCACTCAGGCGAGGAACAATCTCTGTGCGATATTTTGTCTGCAGCGAACTCATTTGGGACCAGCCTCATCCGATCTTGACTTCACAACCCCGGCCAATCTCATGCCGGCAAATTTTCAATTACTTACCAGCGGCCTTCAATGCTGTACCGCATTTCCGACAGCCTCGATATTTTTTGCCATCCGCGTCCAACCGGTTGCCGACCCGTACACCCTTGTCGCACTTCGGGCAGTAAACCTGCACGTTGCTGGCGTCAATTGGCATTTCAATCGACAATCGACCACCCTGAGGGCTCTTTGGATGCCCCTTCTTTACATGGCGATAGACGCGATTCACGTTCTCAACGACGATCTTAACCCCGCCCTCTTCCAAGCGCAGGACTTTGCGAGCCACTTTACCGCTGTCATCGCCAGTACAGACGACAACCATATCACCCTTCAGAATTCTCATCACTCGCCTCTTCGCAGCCAACGACCAAAATTTGAACTTGCCGCAATCCCACCAGAAACTCACCAGTTCACAGAACTGATCAAACCACTTCCGGCGCCAGGCTTACAATCTTCATAAATTTGCGTTCTCGCAACTCACGTGCGACCGCCCCGAAGATGCGGCTTCCCTTTGGATTATTCTCATCATCGACGATCACCACTGCGTTCGAATCGAATCGAACTGTGCTACCGTCTGCTCGTCCCGCAGGCTGCTTGACCCGAACGATCACGGCCTTCACAACTGCCTTACGTTTGATGACACCCGTGGTCGTCGCCTTTTGTACGGCAACTACGACAATGTCACCCAAGCCAGCGGTTCGTCGTCCGGAACTTCCCAGAACCTTGATGCATCGCGCACTTTTGGCACCTGAGTTGTCGGCAACGTCAACGATCGTCTGCATTTGTATCATAGATCACACTCAACATCCACAAGCACGTGTCAAACTAATGCCCAGACTAAAGAACCTTGACCAGTCGCCACCGCTTCAACCGGGACAATGGTCGACTTTCAACGATTTCCACGCGATCTCCAAGCTTCGACACGTTGTCTTCGTCATGAACGTGACAAACCGTTCGACGTCGGATCGTCTTGCCGTACTTCGGATGCGCCAAAACTCGTTCCACTTCCACTCGCCGCGTCTTATCCGCGCCGTCCGACTTCACGATTCCGATTTCTCGTTTACGCATCTTCCATTCTCGCAATACTTGACAAGCCTGTCCGCAAATCTAACGTCAAACAGCACGCCATCCCAAACCGCTGCCGATTTTGATCCCTGGCGGGATCAACCCTTGGCAGCAGCAATCTCCCGAGCCCGCAGTTCTGTCAGAACTCGCGCGATGTCTCGGCGCAATTTCTTGCACTTGTGACCGACGGTTTTATCAGAAGCCGCCTTCATCTTCGCATCGAGCCGCTCGCGACAGGTCTCGTTCAACTGCAATTCTAGTTGTTCCTGACTCAATTCCTTCATCGCCCTACCTCATTCAAGTCCGCAGCGCGGGCTCATTAGACTAATGGTGACCGACCGACCAAGCGGACGCGAACCGGTAACTTATACGCAACACGCGCGAAACATTCACGCGCAGCCGCTTCGCTCACCCCTGCCAACTCGAACATCACCTTGCCGGGCCGAATCACTGCCACCCAGTGGTCAGGTTCACCCTTGCCGGTACCCATTCGAGTTTCCAGCGGACGAGCAGTCATTGGCTTATTCGGGAAAATCCGGATGTACAGCTTGCCTTCACCGCGGACATACTGCGAAATCGCCACGCGGCACGCTTCGATGGTATTCCCACGAACACGGCCAGCTTCCGTCGCCTGCAGTCCCCAGTCACCGAACGACACTGTCACTCCGCGACTCGCGTTACCTTTTACGCGCCCTCTTTGCTCTTTGCGGTGCTTTACCCGCTTGGGCATGAGTGCCATCGTTCTGCTCCTGAGTTTCGTATTCGCCGAGATTGATCCACACTTTAACGCCAATCACACCCATCGTGGTCTTCGCCATGGCGAAACCATAATCGATGTGCTTCCGGATCGTAGACAGCGGGATCGATCCCCGACTGGCCTTTTCCGTACGAGACATTTCGGCACCACCAAGGCGACCCGAAAGCTCAACCTTCATACCATCCACGCCCGTCTCCATCACCTGGTCCAAGGACCGCTTCAGGACTCGACGGAAACTACCTCGTTTCACCAGTTGCTGAGCGATATCCTCGGAAACCAGCACGGCCGATCGCAATGGCTGAGAGATTTCAACAATCTTCAGATCCATACGCCGACCAGTTAGATCTTCCAACTCAGCCTTCAGTCGATCAACTTCCTGGCCCTTTCGGCCAATGATGATCCCTGGGCGCGCCGTATGCAGAAACACCACCACCTGATCGCGCGTTCGCTCGATCTCGATGCGAGGAATTGCAGCAAACTCATATTTTTTCTTGATGAACTGACGAAGCTTGAAGTCTTCGATCAAAAGATCCCCGAATTCAGCGCGCGACGCATACCAGCGGCTTCGCCAATCTTCGACGATCCCGACTCGAAACCCCGTCGGTCGAACTTTCTGCCCCATGGAAGCACACCCTTATACCAACAGAACTGGATCCGTTTGCGAACTTATTCCGGCGAGCTGATCGCAACCGTGATGTGCGACATCCGCTTTTTAATCATAAAACCCATACCACGTGCATGCGGCTGGATCCGCTTGAGCGTTGGACCTGTATCGACCCCAGCCTTTGTCACGACAAGGCTGTCGGCGTTGCGAACGTTGCGTTCTTCAGCGTTGGCAATCGCACTCTTCAACGCCTTCTCCAGCATGCGTGCCCCACGATGTGGCAGGTAACGCAATGTTTCCAAACCATCTCGGGCCGAGCGTCCTCGCACGAGGTCGGCGATGTGCCGAAGCTTGGTCGGCGAGATCCGGGCATATCGAATAACTGCTTGGTAGTCCATGACCTGCTCTCAAAAACGGCTTTAAGCCTTACTTACCGCCCTTGTTCCCGTGACCACGGAACGTGCGGGTCAACGAAAATTCGCCCAACTTGTGTCCGACCATCTCTTCGGTCACGTACACACTCACGAAAATTTTCCCATTGTGCACCATGAAGGTGTGCCCAATGAATTCCGGCGAAATCGTCGACCGGCGAGCCCACGTCTTGATTGGCTCTTTTTTCCGTCCCTGCTGCGCCGCTGCCTTCGCGATCAATTTCGCGTCGACATACGGACCCTTCTTAAGACTGCGCCCCATGGTGTTTCGCCCCAGGCCTGATGGCCCACTCAAAGAACCGTTGAACCAAACTTTGTGTTACAGTGAAACTTGTCCGTATCGTCGTGACTTGCGGCGGCGAATAATCGCATTCCGTGTCGGTCGACGTGGATTTCGTGTGCGACCACCCTTCGCCAACTTCCCAGTGGGGCTAACGGGGTGCCGACCGCCGGAACGACGGCCTTCACCACCACCCATCGGATGCGAAATCGGATTCATTGCCGAACCGCGAACGTAAGGGCGAATCCCCTTGCGTCGCACGCGGCCCGCCTTACCAATCACGATCATCGAATGTTCAGAGAAACCGAGCACACCGATCGTTGCACGGCATTCCGAAGGGACGCGCCGCACTTCGCCAGATGGCAGTGTGATCTGTGCCCAGTTGCCTTCAGTTGCATTCATGACTGCCGAGACGCCAGCACTCCGGCATAACTGGCCGCCACGCCCTGGTTGCAATTCGATATTGTGAATCGCCGTCCCTACGGGAATCAACCGCAGCGGCATACAGTTACCGAGCAGAGGTTCACATTCAGTCCCACTCGAAATCCGTGCGCCCGCAGCCAAGCCTTCAGGGGCGAGGATATAGGTCTTTTCGCCATCGTCATACTGCAGCAACGCAATGCGAGCCGTTCGATTCGGATCGTATTCAATGTGCGTTACCAACGCACCTATGCCATCCTTCGTTCGACGGAAATCAATTTCGCGAAACAGAATTCGCGAGCCGCCACCACGATGCCGGCAAGTAATCTTGCCCTGGAAGTTGCGTCCACCACGTCGCTTGAACCGGCTGGTCAAGGACTTCTCAGGCCGCTTCTTCTTGTCAGTAATATCAGCGAAATCGCTGACCTGACCGCCTCGGCGACCTGCACTGGTCGGCTTGTAGGTTCGAATCCCCATGCTACCTAACCTTCACTCATTCCACGGAATATTCAAAAACTGTTTGCTTAGAACAGGGCAATACGATCGTCTTCATGCAGCGTCACCAGAGCCCGCTTTGACGGACTGGTTTCGCCGATCATCGCTTTAAATCGCCGCGATTTTCCGACGCGATTCTGGATCCGCACACCAACGACGCGAACCGACCAATGCTTTTCCACCGCCTCTTTAACACTTTGCTTCGTCGCAACAGTGCTAACGAGAAAACAGAACGTATTCCGCCGTTCCGACAGATGCATCGTCTTTTCGGTAATCAGCGGTCGCAGCAGCACTTCATGCCCGCGCAACTCGAAGCCAATTTCACCCGCCATCTTTAAACCCCTAATCCATGACTCGACTGTTACAATCAGACGGCAGGCCGTGCGAACCGAGCCCGAAATCGCTCAATCGCATCGACTGTCACTACCAAGTAACGATTTCGAAGCAATGTCGCCGCGTTCCATTCGGTTGCTGGCACCAACGAACATTTTTCAATATTTCGAACCGACTTCCAAACCGTAGGATTCGGTTCGGCAATACCAATCACGCACGAAGCTTCGCCAACACCAATCTTGTTCAACATCTGAACAATCGGCTTGGTCTTCGGCTCTGTGATTGTCAACGAATTTAAAACAAACAACTCGCCATCGCGCACCTTGGCAGCAAACGCCATTGCGGCAGCGCGTCGCAGCGCCTTCCGAGGCAGCCGGTAGCCCCAATCCTTGGGTCGCTTCGCGAAGCAGTGCCCACCGCCGCGGCGAATCGGCGTCCGCTTATTACCCATACGGGCATTGCCAGTACCCTTCTGCTTATACATCTTCTTGGAACTGCCCGAGACTTCGGCACGAGACTTCGTTTTCGAAGTCCCCAATCGCTGATTGGAGCCGTACATCACCACAGCTTCGTGCAACAGGCGATCGGAAATCACCGCTGAAAATTCGGCTGGATCGATCACACAGGTTTCACCAGTGGGAACGCCAGACTGATCGTAAATCGGAAAGGAAGACATTCAGATCACCACCGTGTTGTCAGCCAACATCAGAAGAAGTACCGCCCGGAACACCAAACCGCCTAATAGCAGTTGGTTTCGCGAACGACCACATAGCCACCAGCGTAGCCAGGAATCGCGCCCTTCACGAGCAGCACCCCAGCCTCGGCATCAGCAGCCCACACCTTCAGGCCGCGAACCGTGACGCGAACGCCACCCATGCGACCAGGCATCTTTGTTCCCTTAAACACCTTGCCAGGATCGGTACTCTGCCCAGTGGAACCACCAGAACGATGCACCTTCTTAACCCCATGGCTGGCACAAACACCGCTAAAGTGATGCCGCTTCATAACACCCGCGAATCCGCGACCCTTAGAGACGCCAATGACATCCACCTTGGCAATCCCATCAAGCTCAGCAACCGTCAGCACCTGGCCAACAGTGTAAGCAGGAGCGTCACGAAACTCACGAATGAAACGCTTTGGCTCGCAATTTGGCCGCTCCGTCTTGCCAGGACGCGCCGCATCCAGAACCGTCATCATACCACGCTCTGCCCGAGTCGACAGCCGCCGTGGCTTGTCATCAAAGCCGAGCTGAGCCGCAGAGTAGCCATCTCGCTCCGCAGTACGCAACCGCAGTACAACACATGGACCGGTAGCAACAACAGTCAACGGCACAACCGCACCCCTGCTGTCAAACACCTGCGTCATGCCGACTTTGCGACCGAGCAACCCCTTAGCCATCACTGACACCCCAACCCAACTAAGTCAATTTTCAACAAAAGAACACAAGCCACGCACATCAATTCACTGACGCACGAATCTTGACATCCACACCAGCCGGAAGCGACAGCTTATTCAAAGCGTCAATGGTCTTCCCGGTCGGCTGAATAATGTCAACAAGTCGCTTGTGAGTACGAATCTCAAACTGCTCCCGCGATTTTTTATCGATATGCGGACTTCGCAGAACGGTATAACGCTCAATACGGGTCGGCAGCGGGACTGGGCCGTGAACAACCGCTCCTGTTCGCTTCGCCGTATCTACGATTTCAGCCGCAGACTGGTCGAGAACAGAGTGATCGTACGATTCCATGCGAATTCGAATTTTTTCTTGTCTGGATCCTGACACGCCCAAAATCCTCTCAAACAAAACATCGGTAGCCCCGAAATGGGGAACCGGAGATCGTATTGCCAGTGGCTTTGAATGTCAACGATGACGGAGGCGATTCGGTCTGAGAATTCTGAGTGCACGAGGGTCTGCCGGACTATTTTTACAGTTAGATGACAGCGAATTCGTGCTGGATTGATCGAGATTACCGATTTTACCGACTCGTTCACCAGTTTTGAGAAATCGTGAAGAGAGGAATGACGGCCGACTGGAAATGGTTAGAATCCCAGATTGGGTGGAGCCAATATCGGGAAGCTCGATTTAATTCACCTGAATATCAAGCCAGGAGAGCCCAGATGAGTGAGCCGGAAGCACTTTCCCCAGTTCAAGAAGGTCGATATCACAACTACCTCGGAAACAGTATCCCCTGGTATGTGCGGGTGTTATGGCTTTGTTTCTGGGTTGGCGCAATCAGTTACGTGTTCAATTACCTGCTGCCTGCACTTCAGTCTGAGCTTGTGTCTCCTCCCTGACGGGATACTGGCGATTACATTGAAGGCACCAATTTGATCGCGGAGGAGAAACGCATTTCGTGAAGTAAGCCTAAACTGGGGCTTATGTTGTGTTGAAATTTGACACCTCCAGCCGAACTTCGATCGAAATGCCTGCCCCACCGGCGTTAAACCCAGTCATCACTGCAGACGCCTCGCAGCCAACTCGGCGCAAGTGGTCGATGGCATTGATCAATTTCTGGCTGGATGTCGCTCTGTTAGTTGTGTTTACGTTGGTCGGGTGGGTGACCGCCACGTTACAGGCGGTCTTCCCTGAGCCGACGTCGAGTGACGGCTGGTCGCTTTGGGGGCTGAACTTCAACCAGTGGTACGACGTCCAGTTTTATTCGATCTGCTTCTTCGCGTTTCTGGTGGTGATCCACGTGATGCTACACTGGAACTGGGTTTGCAACATCATTGCTGCTCAGGTGTTGCGAGTGAAGAATCGCCCCGATGATGGACTCCAGACAATCTATGGAGTTGGACTGTTGATTGTGTTGCTGAACCTGATCGTCGGCGGCGTCATCGTCGGTATTCTCACAGTAAAGCACCCAGCAACATGATGGGGGTGATGTGAAGGGATTCGATCGGTTTCTGGAACTCCCACCCTTTATGCCACCGTGGTGGCTAAGCGGAGCACATCGGCAGACCGTTGCGGCTGCTTATTGGTTCGGGGATCTCGCAAAGTACCGGGCAGTCCCCCGAAAAGTGGAGCTTGACGACGGGGATGTCGTCGTGGTGCATGACGATTGCCCCGAATCGTGGCGTCCCGGTGACCGCGTCACCCTCTTGATGCATGGCCTGAGCGGTAGCCACCAAAGCCCGCTGCTTGTTCGATTGACGACAAAGCTGACTGGCCAGGGGGTTCGAGTCTTTCGATGGGACCTGCGTGGTTGTGGGGCGGGGGTCGGATTGGCGAGGTTTCCCTATCACGCTGGACGATCCGACGACCTGGACCAAGTGATCCGAAACATCCTGGTATGGTGTTCCGCAACTGGGGCGCCGGTTACTCAGTACCTGAGTCTTTTCGGTGTTTCGCTGAGCGGGAACATACTTCTGAAATACCTCGGCGAAGATCCAGATCGAGTTCCCCATCAGGTGTGTCAGGCAATCTCAGTCAATCCTCCGATCGATCTGTTACATAGTGTCAGTGCTCTCAGTGGTGTTTTGACGAGTTGGTATGACCGGCATTTTGTGGCAAAGCTTGCACATGATCTGGAAATTCGACGCCAGCAACGTCCCGACGCACCGATGCCCGTCTCCGACGCGAAACCACGTGGTTTAATGCAGTTTGACAACTGGTACACGGCTCCTGTCAGCGGATTCTCGACCGCGCAAGAGTACTATTCGAAGTGCAGCGCCAAGCAATTTATGTCACACATTCGCGTCCCGACAACCGTCATTACTTCGAATGACGACCCGATGGTTCCACTATCATCGATTACGGCAACGACGGATCAGTGGGCAGCATGTGTGCGACTGGCCGTCGCTGCTGGGGGTGGCCACGTAGGATATATCGCGCGACGCGGAACGGACCCCGATGAATTCTGGCTCGACTGGCGAATTGTCGACCTGATCACTCAGCACCGTGGCTGATACGTCGCCGTACTTGTATCCTGTGGATATGAACGAAGCCGTGCCACCCGTCGAATCGCTTCCGTTAATGGTTCGCTTCAGAAATTATCTGAAGCAACTGGCGTTTCGTATTTTTGTCTATCTGGTGATCTATCTGCTGATTTCCATCGTGACGATTGGCCCCTGCTTCTGGTACTGGTTTGAAGCGACATACGTCGGTGGCGATCGCTGGATCGCGAAATTTTACGCTCCGTTGCTTTGGTTGTGCGACAATTGCTGGCCCTTGAGCTGGCTCGTTAACCAGTATATCGACTGGTGGATCAAGTAATTCTGCGGGTTCAGGACACTCATCCACATCCCCTTGGCTCTGCCGAGGGAAAAGAAATGCATTTTGATGACTGATGCTTCGAAAAATGATGACTCCACTTCCCCCGGAACACTGGAAGAGCGAGAAGAATGTCGAGTTCTTCGTGAATTGCATCAAACCCCTGAAATTCTCGGATCGATTGCAGAATGGAAGGGTGCTGAACTTGGCCTGCAATCACGGTTGAGACGCCAGTTTTCCGATGAACTCGTCCGTGCGGCAATGACTCTGCATGAATTGCGAAAACGAGCGGCATCGAAGTTTACTCGATCGGCAGAAATGTGGTTTGACCGCCGGGGAATGGAGCAGTCTACGGCGGAACCGGTCGCTCGCCACAAGGCAAATCGGTTCGACGATACTGTCTGGGATCTTTGTTCCGGCATCGGCGGTGATGCCGTCGCACTGGCCGAGCGGTGTCAGGTGACTGCGATCGATCTGAACCCTGCATCCTGCCTGCGGACAGAATGGAATGCCGAAGTTTATGGTGTTCGTTCGCGACTGGAAACGCAGTGTGCCGATGTTCTGACGCTTGGGACACTCAACGGACTTGTTCACATTGATCCAGACCGACGCGTGGGAACCGAGGGAAAAGCGTCGCGGATCGAGAACTATGTTCCAGGCGTTCCCGAATTACTCGACCTGATGTCGCGATGCCGCGGCGGAGCGATTAAGGTGGGGCCTGCCAGCAACTTTGGCGGCAAGTTTCCGAACACGGAAATTGAATTAATCAGCTTGTCTGGTGAGTGTAAAGAAGCGACTGTCTGGTTTGGTGAACTGGCTGGTCGCCAGCCTTTTCGGGCGACCGTTCTTCCATCAGGAGAAACGATTGCAGGCCATCCACTTGATGCGGTGACACTACAAACGCCCTTAGGGCGTTATGTGTTTGATCCGGATCCCGCCGTCGTTCGAGCAGGCCTGATTGACCTTGTCGCACAAAAACTGGCTCTGAATCGGCTCGACGGGGCCGAGGAGTATTTGACTGGGGACAGTCATGTGAGCAGCGGATTTGTTCACGCGTTTGAAGTCCTTGCCGAACTTCCGAACAATGAACAAAGCCTGCGTGCCTGGCTTCGTTCCTCAGACTTTGGCCAGGTCGAAATTAAATGTCGACACATTCCCATTCAGGCCGAGTCGTTACGCAAACGACTACCGCTGCCGGGAAATCAGCCCGGCGTGGTAATTTTCGCCAGAATCGACGGCAAATCTCGCATTATCTGCGCTCGTCGAGTCACATCGACCTGATTATTGACCGGCTGGCTCAATCACCCGGGCAGACCGACTGCGTTGTTTCCCGAGTTCTTCGGCGAGGTTTCGTGTCGCAGAAGTGCGAACTTTGGCTCCGCTGAACACGACATCCAGATTGGTCAGAACCAGCCGATCCCCTGCCTCTAACCCCGATTCGATGACCGCAAAGCTGTGCAGCGTTCGAGCGATTTTCACACTTCGCTGCTCGATGACGCCATTTGTCTCCACAAATGCCTTGCCGTCCAGGACCGCATCTCGAGGGACGACTTTCACCTGCTTCAAAATCGGTCCTTCAATTCGCGCCTGGACAAATGTTCCGGGCAGCAGGGGCGAGGTTTGTTGAGAGTTGTCGACCTGCACAAAAACCATCGCTGTTCGAGTATGTTCATCCGCTTTGGGTGACATGCGAATGACATGCCCTTTCCAACGCGGCGGAGCCCCCTCGTTTTCTGCCAGTTCTGCGACCGGGTACTGTCGCTCCATGACATCCGGTAACAGCTTCGCATAGTCATCCAGAGTGACAGAAAGCGGGACCTCAACCAGCTTTTGATCGGTAATTGTGGCGATCGGCTCGCCCACTCGAACGTATTGACCGACTTCCACCTGGACCGCGCTGATGATTCCATCAAACGGCGGTCGAATGCTTGTTCGCTGAAGCTCGATTTCCGCCAGTTTCAATGCGGCTTCATGACTTTCAATGCGTCGCTGGATCAGTTCGCGCCGCACCGGCAGCAGATCTTTGTCATTCCGGCTTTGGACCATGATTTTTTCGTGCTGACGCAGTTCCATTTGAGCCCGGCGAAGGTCGCTGTCGGTATTAATCCCCTGTTTCCGCAGAAGCTGAGTCTTTTCGTATTCACGTTTGGAGTCTTCGAAATCGGCCGCGATGGTGGCGTGCAGGCGATCCAGGTTCTCTTCGTCCTGCTGAATCCGTTTCAGTTCAGCGCGATCTTCGGCCAATTGCGTTTGCCCCTGTGCGACTCGCGCCTCATACGAGGTGGGATCGATCCGAACGAGAAGGTTGCCGGGTTGCCTGGTATCATCAGGGTTGACCGCATGAACCTTGCTGCCGACCTTCAAATGAGGATGTAGTTCGGTGATTTCCCCGGCCACCTGGGCCGAGAGGACCACTTCACGTTCCGCTTCACTGGTTCCGAGTGCCCGAACGATTTCTCGCAGCGTGAGGTTTTCGACATCGAAAACTTCGACGTTGTAAACGCGTTCGACGGGTTCCCGCAGAACCGGGGGTTGCTTCAGCAACGTCAGTCCGTGACTGACTCCGAATCCAGCAGCGAGTGCAAGAACAGCGAGTCCCACAGAAATGAGGATCTGCCTGTATTGTGGCGGATGTGGATTCGTCACGGTCATCCTTTACGGTTCCTTGCGAACTTGACTCTTTGCGCGTTCAACATCGTCAGTTAATTACGATTTACAAGAGTGGGCGTTTGTACCTGCGGCACTTTGAACGACCGGTGACAATGCGTCAAGTAGATTCTAACAACACCGGAAATAGACTCGCCGCTTTTCTTCCACTGTATTCAACCCCGAAGCGAATCGCATCGAGCGGTTCAGCCCCCGTGTGAATCTTTGCAGCAATCGCGGCGGTCAACGCATCGCCACAGCCAATGGGATTTACGACGCGAACCTGGGGTGGCGTCAGTCGAGTCAGCCCCTCTGGCCCCATAATCAACAGTGGATCGGGGCCATTGCTGACGACGACCCATTCCGCACCTCGTTCGCGGACCTCCGACATGGCGTGAATCACTGCCGGTTCGTTTTCCAGCGGTCGCCCCACGGTCGTGGCGAGTTCTTCACGATTCGGCTTGACCAGATATGGCCTGAGCGGCAGGCATTCCAGCAATTCTTGTCCCCGTACGTCGAGTATCGCCCTCGCCGACGTCTGTTCCATGAGTGTCCGATAGAAACCGACTGGCGTTCGCTGCGGCAATGAGCCACTCAACACGACACACTCGGCATCGCATGCGACTTCTGTAAACGCGGCGATGTAAAGCTTCAGTTCGTCATCCGTCAATGGCGACGAATTCTCGACCAGTTCGGTTGTTGTCCCGGTCGATTCATCCAGAAGTGTTGTGCAGACACGCGTTGGTGCCAGGGAATTGATCCAGCGTGCGGGGATTCCACGTCGTGCGAAATCCGCCCGGATTTGCTCGCCCGTAGCACCGCCGATAGGACTTAGGGTCAGGGAGGGGCTCCCCAACAGGTGCAGCGAGGCTCCGACATTCAGGACCTTACCAGATCCACACCAGAGCGAGGATCTCGCTCGATTCACCTGTCCCGTCACCAGGTGCCCAAACTGCAGGATCTGCTGCCATGCGGGAGTCAGGCCGGCCGCGATAATCACC
>Ga0194055_10000724_pt1 | contig 26687 bp, 25 predicted proteins | sample SepL449m_MetaG_FD_155482 | JGI IMG/M metagenome (GOLD analysis project Ga0194055, IMG submission 155482) | Anoxic zone freshwater microbial communities from boreal shield lake in IISD Experimental Lakes Area, Ontario, Canada - Sep2016-L442-9m | ecosystem: Environmental > Aquatic > Freshwater >... | reverse complement strand
GGCTTCGCGCGTAATCGAGTGGGGAATCTCCTTAAAGTAAAAGGAGCCAGCGTTACGGCAATGGCAGATACAAGCGCAGACAACATTGCGACGATGAAAGCAACCCATCCGGCAACCGCTGGAGCAAAGGAATTTGCCGACTATCAAGACCTTCTAAAGCAAGAGGATGTCGATGCAGTCATGGTCATGACTCCTCACACCCAGCACGTGACCCAAATCCTGGATTCACTGGCTGCCGGTAAGCACACTTGCGTCGAAAAGCCGATGGTAACCACCGTCGAGGATGCTCACAAAGTCATTGCAGCGAGAGACAAAGCTGGAAAAGTCGCAATGGTTAGCTACCAACGACACTTTGAAGGCATCTACAAAAAGATCAAGGAGATGATCGACAGTGGCGAAGCTGGCGAAATCCAATTCATCGCCGGACTTAACTGCCAAGAATGGAAGATTGCATGCAAAGGCACTTGGCGCCAAATACCTGGGCTAAGCGGTGGCGGTCAACTCAACGATACTGGCTCACACTTTGTAGACATTATTCTCCACACGACCGGACTAAAAGCCGAGACAGTTTCAGCCATTGGCGACAACCGAGGCACTGAAGTAGACATTGATTCGGCCCTCGCAATCCGGTTTAGCAACGGAGCCGTCGGCACCATCTCCATCATTGGTGACGCCACCAACTGGCACGAAGACATGACGATCATGGGCACCAAACTTGGCTTCTTTGTTCGCGGTGGCAAGCTAACGGTGCGAAATCTGGCTCGAGACCGCGTGGTTTACGAAGAAATCTCCGGCGGCATCACCCCAGATCAACACTTCGTTGACTGTATCACTAAGGGCATTGAGTGCGAATCGCCGTTCGAATGTGGGCTCGAAGTCATCCGCCTCACCGAAGCAGCATGGAAGTCAATGGAACTCGACGGAGCACCAGTTAAGATATCAAGCTTAGGTTAAGAAAAAAATGTCAAAATGATCCTACAACATCATGCAGGTTCCTTTTTACGACATACAGGCACAATACAAGGACCTGGCATCCGAACTTGACGCAGTAGTTCATGACGTAGTTTCCTCAGGAAACTACGTCCTTGGACCGCACAACAAGGCATTCGAAGCCGCCTTTGCCAAGCTCCATAAGGTAAAGCACGCCATCGCCGTACACAGCGGAACCGACGCCCTGCGCATCATGATGGACGCCGCCGGAATTGGTCGAGGCGACGAAGTCATCACGACCGCTTTCACGTTTGTGGCGAGCGTTGAAACTATTGTCCAAACCGGAGCGACCCCCGTGTTTGTCGACATTGACCCGGCAACCTTCATGCTTGATGGCGGAAAGATCGAAGCTGCGATTACTTCGAAGACCAAGGCGATCCTCCCAATCCATCTTTTCGGTCAGCTATTTGATGTTGTTGGTATCAATGAAATCGCCAAGAAGCACGGGCTAATTGTTCTCGAAGACGCAGCTCAAGCGGTAGAAGCGTCCCATAACGGAACTCCAGCCGGTCACTTTGGAATCTCGGCTGGATACAGTTTTTACGTTACCAAAAACCTCGGCGCGGCCGGTGACGGTGGAATGATCACCACCAACGACGACGAGACCAACGAGGTCTGTCGATCCATCCGCGTCCACGGAATGGGTCGCGAACGATACTACTACGACCATCTCGGCTACACGGGACGCCTTGACGAAATCCAAGCTGCGGTTCTGACGGTGAAGATGACCAAACTCGGAGAGTGGGGAGCTAAAAAGCTTGTCACCGCCAAGAAGTATTTTGATGAACTAAGTGGAATTAGTGACCTTGTTCTACCAGTCACCTCACAGGGTAACAACCACACCTATCATCAGTTCACCGTTAAGTCAACCAAGCGGGACGCGCTGCAAGAGCATCTCAAGGGACTCGGTGTTCCGTCGATGATTTACTATCCGGTGCCGATCCATCACCACACGCCGTATGCAGCGTTTACGCCTTCTTGGGAACTACCAGCAACCGAAGAAGTCTCGAAGCAGTGCCTTAGCTTGCCTATTCACCCACACTTGACCCCTGAACAAGTCCAGCACGTGTGCGATTCGGTCAAGAGTTTCTTTTAACCCCCAGCTTGCTTCACAAACGGAACACCTTCTGTCACCCACGCCTCAGGCTTGGCATCTTTAAGATACACATCCAACCAATGGCGCAGTCGCTTTGCGTAGTCCAACTGGTCTGGTCGCATGGTGAAGTTGTGGTTCTCACCCGCATACATCAGCAACACGCAGTTCTTGCCCATCCGCCTTAGCGTGTTAAACAAATACTGCGACTGATGGAAGTCAACCGCTCCGTCCGCGTCGCCCTGAGCAATTAACAAAGGCACTTTTCGCTTCGAGGACTGCCAAACTGGCGAGTTATCGAAATAAGCCTTAGGGTCCTCCCAAAACGGAACCCGCATACGACCCTGTCCGGTTTCCATCAGCGGCTGGTCGAGCGAACCTGAATTCCAATAAAACGAGTTGTACATACTCGTCAATTCGGTCAATGGCGCTCCGCAAGCCCCAATCGCAAATCGATCGCTAACCGTTGTCACAAACGCAGTTTGATAGGCACCCCAAGAATGTCCAATCAGTCCAACCTTTTTCGGATCAACGCCTACGTTCATCTTGAAAACCGCGTCGACCGCTGGTTCCAAACAATTAACTGCCGACTCACCCGGTCTATTGCTGTAGTAAGCAATATCCGGCATGAAGACAAAATATCCGTTCTGACTGAAGTACTGCTGGTTGTAAGCCGACCACTCCGTCGGATAGAGGTAAGCATTTTTGTTATCCGAAAGTCGTTCGTAAATGTACGTAACCATCGGATATTTCTTCTTCGGATCGTAGTCCGCAGGATAGATCAAAGTTCCGTTCAATTCCGCGCCAAAGCGGCTCTTAAACGGCACCAAATCGGTCCTTCCCCAGTGAAAGTCCTTTTGCTGCGGATTGGTACGAGTCACAGGTTTTGCCGCGGTAAACACGTCGTTGGTTATGTAAACGTCCGGGGACTTCACAAAGGACTCCATAGTAAACATCATACGATCGGTGTTTTTTGCTTTGGTAAGACCCCGAATCAGGGCGTCCTCCGTGATCGCCATTTTGCCTTGTCCTTTGGCGTCAATGATATAGATACCGTCTTTCTTTGTCACCGTATCAAAGGCATCGAAGTGCATCGGATAGGTCAACTTTGGTGACTCTTCGTATGGCGTGGTTTCGAGATATCGAAAACGCATTTTCTCTTTGCGACCATTAGTAAGTCTTCGCATCGCACCAGTCTTGGGATTCGCTAACCAAGCATCGAACTGATCATGAATAATTACTCCCTCATCGTTGTCAAGCCATACGGGGAAGCTTGCCGGAGGCTTGACCGGAATCGTTTGGTCATTCAATTCGTTCTCAAAATTGGAGAATCCATCCGGATGAAGGGCCCTAGCCTTTTTTTCTTGAGTGTCGTAAATCCACCACAACTTATCCGAGTAGTAGGCAAGAAATCTCATAGAGTCACTCGGAGATATTCCAAATTGGTCCTTATGGACTGCTTCAACCCGTTCGCCGGTCTTGAGGTTGGTTACCCAAACATCGTGATAGGTAATTCCATTGGTTACCGCGCTTGTATAAGGGCGACCGTCAACAACAACAGATAGCCCCATATCTTGCGACAACATGGTTGTAACATCAAACCCTGGAATATCATTATCTTTCCCGGGGGACACTCGCTTGAGCGAACTATCCACTGGGTTCCAGAGCATCATAATTCCTCGCGCTTTGTCCTGAGCGAAAGTCTTTTTCTGAGTGGGCATGATGCGAGTATCTTTCGCATTCCAAATCTCCACTCCAGCCTTATCTTTCGGGTTCGATGGTCTCGTCTTGTCAGCCCACAGCTGCAAACTTAGGACAATCTTCGAGCCATCTTCCGAAGGACCTGGCCGCATTCCGTCGCTAATTCTCATCCCGGCAGGAAAGCCTTCAAATTTCATTGGATCTAGTTCCTGTCGACTAACTCCCGAATCGAATCCCGATACCCGCCACAAACGGTGATTATTACCTTCCTTTTTCTCGTCAGCCTTAGCGATTGCAACCGAAAGCACGTCTGCCTTTTTCGCCCAATTAAACGAAGCAATTTCATCTCTCCCACTATAAAGAGGGTGAATCACCCCCGTTCTAACATCCAGAACTTCGAAAGCCGAATATCCCGTTCCAGAGCTAATGTGAATGGCTATTAGGTTTTCCTTGTCATTCAATCCGTACGACTGAACGTTTGAGATAACCGTCGGCTCGCCTCCACCTGGGTTGAACAATAACAGGTCGCTCCCGCCTGGACCCGGTATTGCTTTTGGTCGGATAGCCACAATCAAATCCTGATCTTTCAAAAAGTCAAATGTCGCAATATCATCGATGACCTTCTCTTCGCCGTTTTCGAGATTCCGAATTCCCAATTTGGTTGGGCTCGGACGCTTCATCTCCGCGTTCTTCTCAACTTCAGCTTTCGGCATCGAGATAATGTATCCGGCATACTTTGAGGAATCCGAAATCGATGGTCGAGAAGCATTGGGAATGATGGACTTCTCTGGTCCATCTATCTTTCGTGCGACAACGTAGCCGTCGGCATCAACCTTGACGACGGAGTAAACCAACGACTTCCCATCGTTCGAAATGACGACTTGTGAGAGTCGCTCCCACTGCTTATAATCATCAAAAGTCAGGGTCCTTTTGCCAGTCTTAACTTCCTGCTTGGCCGGGGCCAAAGTAGCAGTGTTCGGGTCTTGGGCATAAACACCTCCTGTATAAACCAGGGAGAGAGCTACGAGGGCGAACGCTCGAAATCGAGTCATGCGCGAAGTTTAACCTACTTGGTGACCGTATGGGACTTCAAGATATGGATTGCCATCGAATGAAAAGTTTCCGACTCTTTTTGTGAAACTCCGGCTAGTCGCCAATTCGGGCAATCATTGAGGTCTCCCGTAAGATATCGATAGATCGCACAAGCCGACAAAAATGACCCTTTCAGGTTCGCATGATTTCCGTCTCCTTGCCAAAGATCAATGCCACTTAACTTGGCACGAGAGGCATCCCAAATTTCGCAGATTGGCACAATAACCGAACCCTTTGCGTCAGCTTGGATTTCACGATAGACCCCAAGTTGATACTGCGTTTCATCCCAGCCTCGACGTGGCCACTCAGCGCAAAGCAAGACTCTAGCTTTGCGACCCAAAGCAAGGTTAGCAAGAGCAATTCCTTTTGCTTGAGAATATCTGTATTTGTGGCTACTGCTCACATGCGCCCCTTGCAAGACCACGACATCCCACTTTTCGGATTTGATCGCCGTCTCAACATCTGGACCTGCGGTCTCCAGCAACCCAACTGAAACGGATCGCACAATAGCTTTTCGATGACTAGTATCTGAAGCTAGAAGTTGCCGAACCGACTCTGGCACATTGTTGACAAACGTATGACTATTCCCAACAAAGAGTATCTTGGGTGAATTTCCCAGTTGGCTTAGCATTAAGAAGGTCGCAATCACTTCACTAGGTGTACGCTATAACTAGGTTCAATTTGGTGAATCCAACAAATTTCCGCACAAATTGTCAGTTCACTGAAAAAGAATTTAAACTTTGGACTGACACAACGATCCCGCGAGTCATCCAAGACGCCACTAGCCCAAATGAGGTTGCACCAGCTTCTCCAAATACTTCGCAATCACATCGTATTCCACATTGACCAACGACCCAGCCTTCAACGACCCCAAATTGGTGTTCGCCAAAGTGTGCGGGATCACCCAAACATCAAACTCACACGCAATCGGTTCAACTACCGTTAGTGAAACGCCGTTCAAAGTTATCGATCCCTTCTCGATAATGTATCGCCCCGAAGGAACGCTAAACCGGAACACCGACGAATTTCCTTCTTCTCGAATCGAAACTACCGACCCAACTCCATCAACATGCCCTTGAACAATGTGTCCACCAAAACGATCGGTCGTCAACATGGCTCTTTCCAAATTAACTCGATCTCCAACTGTAACCGCCGAAAATGACGAGCGGGAGATCGTCTCATCCGAAAGCTCAAACGTCAGCTTGGTATAAACCGAAGCGACCAGCGTCAAGCAAACTCCACTAACCGCAATTGACTCGCCTAGCTCAATTCGATCAAGATTTAGGTCACCGGAATCGACAACAAGTGTCCCTGCTTCGAAAGATCGAACCGTTCCGACTGCTTGAATGATGCCTGTAAACATAGTGAGGCTTTAGTAAACCCTGCAACGCTTCCGCTAATTCAGCGTAAAATTCAATCAGAGCCAATGCTATTCGGAAACAAGGGTGAGCAATACCCGCACCTCGTCGCCTATCTAAGGGAGACCGAGCGCCTAGATTTATTCAAAGATTTCCATCAACGATGGGGGCGAATCATGGCAGTTGCCGCTGGCGGACCGTTTCTGTTTGGACTCATTTTCCACGCCGCAATTTCAATTCCTCTAACCTTTTTTGTTTCCGCAATGTGCGGGGCTGCCGCAATCTACGCAATGCGCGTCAAAAAAGCCGAACTCTTCACCCCGGAAATAGAATCCCGTCTCGAAGCCCATCGACTTTTTGGTGCGTTGCGCAAAATGCTCACCCTCAATCGGCTCCATCGCGATCTGAGTGAAGCTACTTTGACTCTCCTTAACGAAATTGCTCGAACTCGGATGGAAACAAAGCAGCTCCTGGAATCTGCATATTGGCGTCAACCGACTCTCCCCGACACCTACGGCCAACTCCGTGATCAAGCAATCACCGCCACCGATCAGGCGATGATGGACGCTGTCCTCCAATTTCGCGCAACCATTCCAACTGAAATTCAAAGCCGCAAGCCAGGCGACTACGTCAATGAAGCACTCGAAACCTTCCTCAAGGTTCAAAGAAGCCACGTGCCCGGCGGGGACATTGGGTTCGACGCCGCATTCAAGATCGCCGACAAGCTGCAACAAATGCGCACCGAACTCGAACAAATGACGGTTAAGGGCGAAAGCGATTCCGGGTGGAATGCTCGACTTAACCATGTCCGAAATCCGAACCATTCGCCAAGCCGAAGAAGAGCTCAGACAAGGTCTTTAACCGAATCAAGGCACAATTGCCCATCAACGGGTTCACGAATCACGCCGGTCAAGACCAGACAAGTATCGGCGCCGGCAGCCACGCCGCAAGCAATATCCGTGTCCATCCGATCTCCTACCATGAGCGTATCTGATGGATCAATTCCAAGTTGCCGCAAAGGATCAAGCAAGATAGTTGGCTTGGGCTTTCCAACCACGACCGCCTTGATGCCACTGCAAGCCTCAATCGCCGCAACAATCGCCCCCGAACCTGGATTAAACTTCCCATCCTCAACCGGATAAGTTAGATCCGAATTACAGGCAACGTAGTTCTGAGTTCGAATCGCGACTTGCATCGCAGCATCCAATAATTTATATGAAAGAGCTTCTCGACAAATTCCAGAAACAACCGCTTGGGCTCCGTCGACAGTGAGATTCAAACGACCACAGTCATCAGAATTGACGACTTCTATGTTTTGCTCCATTAGTGTCCCGACCAGCCCAGGTTCACCTACGACGAATACTCTTTTCAATCCATTAGCCGAGCAATAGTGAGCGGCAACGAGCCCGCTTGTAACCACCTGATTTTCGTTGACCGAGAACCCAAACATAGCCAATTTTTCACAGTATTCCCGCCTCATCATTCCCGAATTATTGGTGACATAGAGAATCCTGGCTCCCCTGGCTTCCAAAGTTTCAACTGCTTCCCTTGCTCCCGGAACAACCTCTCTTCCACGATAAAGAGTGCCATCAAGGTCAAACGCATAGCAAGAATAGAAACGCACAGCCAAGTTTATCCGTAGTAACTTTCAACATATTCTGAAATTTCTACAATTTCAAGACGAGGTGCGGTATAAATAGAAAGGAAATGGTTGAAACCAAGCAACAGATTCCGGTGTGGGAGACTCAAGATACTGAGAAGGGAGTTGCCGTACACGGACTGTTTTCGCGAATCGCGAAGGACTATGATGTTGCCAACCGTATTCTCAGCTTTAATCGAGACAACCAGTGGCGAGAGCTCGCAGTCTCGAAGCTGAACCTCAACCCAAATGAGTCTGTTCTCGATCTTTGTTGTGGTACCGGAGACTTCCTGCCAATCTTACGAGGCAAAGTTGGCGACCGCGGTGAAGTGGTCGGAATTGACTTCTGTGAGCCAATGATCTCCCAAGCTTCAGCAAAAGATGAAAACTCACTTTTAATTGTGGGCGATGCTTGCGAACTCCCATTTGAAGATGAGCGCTTTAACGGTATTTCGGTCGGATGGGGAATCAGAAATGTCAACGACATCCAAAAGGCTCATGCCGAAGCATTTCGCACCCTTAAGTCCGGCGGTCGCTTCGTCTCGATCGACTGTGCCGAACCCAAAAGCAAATTCATCCGTAGCTTTACGGGCATCGGGCGAACAGCTTTAACCAGTATCCTCGGTCGTTCGCTGAAGAGCAAAGACGACTACCGCTACCTCAACGAAAGCTCAAAGCGATTTAAGTCAAGACAAGAATTAACCCAAATCATGCAAGCCGCTGGATTCACCGAGGTGCAATTTCAGGACCTTATGTTTGGCAATATATGCATCCACTGGGGATTAAAACCATGACCGCATCCTACTTATCTATTCTCAAAAACCCCGACATTCAAGCCCAATTGCTCCGAAAAGTCTCGGAAGAAGTCGCAGAAATTGAACAGGTTATCCGCGAGAGCACCCATTCAAAGGTTGATCTCGTTCAGCAAGTCTCAAAGCAAATCCTAGACGCTGGTGGAAAGAGACTAAGACCCGCTTTTGTCATTCTCAGCGGCAAAGTCGTCAATCCTGATGCCGACATGGATCGCCTCCGCAAGCTTGGCGCCTGCATGGAAATCATCCACATGGCAACATTAGTCCACGACGATGTCATCGACTCCGCCGGTACCCGACGAGGTCGTCCGACAGCCGCCGCATCGTTTGGTAACACCACTGCAATCATGTCTGGCGACGTCTTCCTCGCCAAAGCGATGTCTCTCCTTGCCGCCGATGGCGATGTAGAAGTCTTTCGAACCGTCGCCGACGCAGTCTGCGAAATCGCAGAGGGTGAAGTCCTCGAACTAGAAGCCCGAGGTGACTTTGATTTGAATCCTGAGCAGCACCTTGAAATTCTAAAGATGAAGACTGCTTCATTCATTCGCTGTTGTTGCGAACTCGGAGCAATCGTGGCCGGGGCAAGCAAAGCCCAACGAGAATCCCTCGCGCAGTTCGGTCACCACACTGGAATGGCATTCCAAATTGCCGATGACCTATTAGACTATCGGGGTGACAAAACCAAGACCGGCAAACCAATCGCAACTGACTTCCGCGATGGACAAGCAACTCTCCCCTTAATCTACTTGCGCGACAACCTTAGCGAGGCAGAGAGCCACATCGCCCGAAGACGATTTGGCGGCTCAGTCAACGAAGATGAAATCCGCATGATTTGCGACTGGATGGATACTCGTGGCGCATTTGAAAAGAGTGAAGCTCTTGGTAATGAGCATATCGGTACCGCCCACAATCACCTGGATACGCTTGATGAAAGCCTGGCACGAGACATGCTTCACGCCGTTGCTGATTTTGTCATCGTTCGACAGTCCTAACGGAGGAATCGCATATTTTGGATCGTTAAACTACTTCGCTAAGCATAGACTTTTTGGCGAAATCTGCAAGAAAACTTTGCATAACTGAATTCATCAATCCAATCTAAGTCCTATCGACGCATCAATACGACTTCGCCATACTTCCGGAAGCCTAAACGCTCATACCACGGAACCAATGACTCGCTGCATTGCAGCGTCGCCGTACACTTTCTCGAAGCAGCAATCCCGATCAAGGAGCGAACTAAGTTTGCCCCCAAGCCGTCCCCACGACTTTCAGGCGCAACGGTTATGTTGTAAAGCCCCAGGATCGCACCTGTTTGAAAAACCATCGCTCCCGCGGAAGAACCAATTCGCCCCGGCAAACGGAGTAACTCGCAACTGTCTGCCGAAGCGGTCAACATCGAAATCCCTTCGCAGAATCCGTTACTTGAAGTAGAAAAGAACTGACTCGCCAAAAACATGGTGTGGTCATATCGAGCTGAGTAGCCGTTAACCGTTTCCAAATCGAGATCCACTCCACCGGATGGATTCCGCAAAAACATCAGACTCAGCGAGCTCCCTATCGAAAACCCAGCGCCTCGCATCATTTCTAATACGGAACCTGTCTGATCAGTTGGAATGACATAGGAAGTGTGAGAATTCATCTGGGCCAATCGAGTAATCGCGGGCAAATTGGGACGGGCAATGATGGAGAAATTCGCCGCCGGATGATCACTTTCAGACCGACAACCAATGATTCCTTCATCTTCAAATCGGCAGGCACCAACCGCCGTCTTCGCTAACGCAAAGTAAGTCTCAACCATGTTGAGACAGCATGATTCAACGATCTCACGATCGGTTAAAGGACGATGCTCCAAAACAACCCAAACCCGACACGCCGATTAGAAATTCCCACCCCAGCATTAAAACCCGACGCAATGTCGGTACCAACCCAGAGTACCGGATTCTTCGGCGTCAGCAAAAGGCTAGCGTAGCTCTTGCCTTTCTTATCAAATTTGATCAGGTCAAAGCCAGCCGCAATTTCAAATCGAGACGGCATCTCGAACGTTATTCCCACCCGAACAGTAGGAGAAACGATCCTTAATGGTGGAACATAGTCCTTATCGGCCACCACACTTTCAAAGAAGTTTGCGACCTCGCGAAGGAGTTTTTCTTGAACAAAGACTCCACCATAGTGACCCGAGTCAATTGACAATAGTTTGGATTGAGGCAAGGCTTGAATCAATGCATCTGTGCACTCCGAAGGTACAACAGTGTCAAATTTTGCCCGAATTACAAATGTCTTTCCGAGTTTGCCGGCACTAAGATACTTTGATGGCTCAACACTCTCAAGCGCTTTCGAAAGTCGTTGTTCGTTAAATCCCTTTGCTCGAAGTTCATCTTTGACAGGAACAAGCAACGAGGATCTCCACACCAGCCTCCCAAGTTCAATTCCACCTAACAGAAACGCCGCATTTTCGAGGCGATCATCGACCGCATAAGCCAACGAAGAAACAATGGCTCCGAGACTCGTTCCATAGATTCCAACAATCCGCCCGCACTCGTTCCGAGATTGAATATAGTCAAGCGACCGGCGAACATCCATCACCGACTGCGTCATCGTTGCTTTGAGCTTTTCTGGATCAGGCTGGATTGCCATTGCTCCAGATACCGCACCTTTGGGCGTGCGAGTGAGGTGGTACGGCAATGTCATGATCGCCGCCCCAATTCCTCGTTGATTGAGTTCCAGTGCTAGCGATCTCTCCACCTTGAGGCTCGGTGCGCCCCAATAATGCAGAATTAATACGATGGGTGGCTTTTCAACGTCAATCGGCAATTGGATATGCAATTGGACAATATCGTTTTCGACGGACTTTGATTTAAATGCGCTAGGAAATCGTGCGATATAGGCACTAAACTCTTCGTTCTCTTCAAGGACCTGCCACTTGTCAAAACTGGTCTTTGGAACATCAAATTGGGCAAAGCTTAAGCAACAGAGGGCAAAAATGACAGCAAGGATGGTTAAGCGCAGGACTTTCACCTCAATTCTTTGAGCCGCTCAGCTCACCAACTTTTGCTTCAGCATTGCGTATATGATAGCGACTCGCAATCATGAACGACTTGCCAGCTTCAGAATTCCTATCCACTTTCACTCTGCGATGACACTCAATAGCTTTACTCAGTAGGTCAGCTAGCTCCTTGTCATGGCCTTGTCCTTGTCCAGCAGGAACAATTTCCAGTAACACAGCGGGAAGTATTGGCGCCGCATCTGCATCAGAAGCATTCAAAACGGAACTTGCTGAGGCAATCGCATCAACGACTTCTTTATTTTTTGCTTGTGCCTGCGCCAACTTCAGTGAGTCGTTGATGCGACGATCCTCATCAGGAGCAAATTTGACCGCCAACTTCAATGCAGATTCAGCATCCCCCCATCGATTGGTAACTCGAAGCAATGCTGCATACATCCATTGGTCTGAGTTCGGGATAGCCTTTGGATCAATGTTTTTGAGCATGTCATCTGCGACTTTGCCAAGCAACTCAGCTCTGCGCTCGTCGCTTATTTCGCCGTTCTGGACTTTGAACTCGAGAGTAGTGCCAGCGGATTCCAATCGCTTATAGCCAATAGCGGCCCTAGCCTCAGCAGAAACTGCAGTAATATCATTAGGGTTTGGGTATTGACCACAGCCACCTAAGAAAACCGCTAACCAGAAAATGTATTTACTTTTCATCTAAATATAGATTGCGTATCGTTCTGCCGGGAACAAAGCATCCCTGTATATTTCACTTCCAGAGAATGTTAGCACGGCCTTGCCTTTTAATTTCATCTTATGAAAAGGCGTGTTTTTACTCTTACTAAATGATTTATTGCGGTCAAAAGTCCACTCAATATCGGGATCAATAACTGTGACCTGAGCCACTGGCAAACCTTCTGGCTTCAATGTTCCCCCGTCCAAGTTCAGGATTTCTGCCGGCATGGTGCTGAGCTTCCTGACTGTTTCCAATGGGCTTAATATCCCCGAATGAGTCAAATAGGTTAGTGTCGCGCCCAACGTTGCTTCAATGGTTGAAGCACCAAAAGGAGCTTCATCAAAAGGAACATCGACTTCATGCGATGCATGAGGAGAATGGTCACTGGCAATACAATCGATGGTGCCATCCTGTAAACCCTGCAGCAACAACTCGACATCTACTTTTGTCCGCAAAGGAGGCTGCATTTTGAATTTGGTATCAAATTCACCAATATCGTCTTCGGTAAACACAAAGTGCATTGGACATATTTCGCAGGTAACCGGAGCACCCAAGGACTTAATAAGGCGAATAATCTCAACTGCTCCCCAAGTACTCACCCTCATGATGTGAACGGGACAGCCGGTATGCAAAGAAAGGAGACAATTTCGCATCGTCGCAATCTCTTCGGATGTGCGAGGAATTCCTTTTAGACCAAGCATCGCACTAACTGCACCCTCATTCATCGATCCTCCTTTGCTGAGGTTCGAATCATCGCAATGAGCCAATATCGGCAGTCCAATTTGATTACAGAACACCATTGCCCGGTTCATGATTTGGGAATTCTGGATGGGAAAGCCCTCGTCACTTGCGGCAACTATCCCGGCTCTTTTCATCGCTGCTAAATTTGAAAGCTCTTCGCCCTTGAGCCCTTTCGTCAATGCCCCGACCGGAGCAACAAATACTCCGCCAGCTTCGGGAGAAGCGGCACGATCAAGGATGAAATCAACAATTGCGGGATTATCGAGCGGTGGATTAGTATTGGGCATGCAACAAATCGTTGTATATCCACCTGCCGCTGCGGCCTGAGTACCTGAAATGATCGTTTCCTTGTGCTCGTCTCCAGGTTCCCGAAGGTGAACATGCATATCAACTAAGCCCGGAGTAATCCAAAATCCGGTGCAGTCATAGACTTCATCAATATCACTCAGGTCTTCAATCTTTCCAATTTCAATAACCTGATCATTTTCAATGAGGACACTGCCAATTTCATCAAGTTCAAGCGAAGGGTCAAGTATTCGACCATTTCTCAAAAGTGTTTTCACGACTGCTGACCTCCAAAGCACCAATAGAAAGCTGCCATTCTGACGAAAACTCCATTTTCGACCTGCTGATTGATCACCGAAGAATCTCCGTCCGCGGTCACATCGTCAATCTCGACTCCTCGATTGATCGGACCTGGATGCATAACCAAGCAGCCGGGATTAGCAAACCTCAACGTTTCGGCATTGATCTGGTACAAACTGCTATATTCTCCAATTGAGCTAATCATCCCTTCGGCCATTCGCTCTTTTTGTAATCTCAAGCAGATAATAACGTCGGCACCAGAAATCCCTTCCTCAAGTTCATCACAGAATTCTCCGGGAAGCATAGAAGGATGTGGTGGTAACAAAGTCCTCGGACCAACTAGCCGAACATTCGCTCCCAATTTGTCCAGGAGCCATGCATTTGATCGAGCAACTCGTGAATGAACGACGTCCCCAACAATCGATACATTGAGCCCAACCAGCGATGTCTTTCGCTCAAGAATAGTTAAAGCATCAGCCAACGCCTGAGTGGGATGCTCATGCTGACCATCGCCGGCATTTAAGACTGGACCACCAAAGTGCTTTGCCGCCAACATCGGTGCACCGCTGGCCTTGTGACGCATAACCAGCCCATTAATCCGCTCATGCCTAAGAGTTAGAATCGTGTCTTTAAGCGTTTCACCCTTATTCATTGAGGAAGCAGAAGTCGCAAAATTGCTTGATCGCATCCCTAAGTAAAAGGCCGCCTGTTCAAAGCTGACTCTCGTCCTTGTCGAATTTTCAAAAAAGAGAAGACCAATCACAGTCTTCTTCATGGACGGAACATCCTCTCCGGCAATAATTTTTGCCTTAAACTCGGTCGCAAGATCAAGCAACCCAACGATCTCATCATTGGGCATTGTCCGAATTGCGATCAGGTTGCGACTCACTGAGCTGCCCCGCCTGAAATGAGTTGGACTAGGTCTTCGCCCTCGAACTCCTTAACTTTCACTAAAACATGATCTGACCGCTCGGTCGCTACAGTTCTCCCACAGTAGTCGGGTTGTATTGGAAGCTCACGATGACCCCGATCAAGAAGAACTCCAAGCTTTACCGAGCTCGGGCGACCAAACTTCATAAGCCCGTCGAGCCCAGCACGAATCGTTCGTCCTGTAAAAATGAGTTCGTCAACAAGAATCACCCTTTTGCCAGTGACTTCGAAGGGAATTTCCGATTCATCTTCGGATTTATCGGGGCGGTCGTCGCGAAAAGCTCTTGAATCGAGTTTGCCACAAGGAATTGTTACTCCCTCGATTTGGGTCATGAGAAAGGCCAGTCGCTTCGCAATGGGATAACCACGTTTCATAATTCCGACCACAACTAGGTCCTGCGCACCTTGGTTGTCCTCGAGAATTTCGTGCGCCATTCTACCAAGAGTTCGCTTGATATCTTCGGCATCCAGGATAACGGCTTCCATCCTAGGCTGGATTATGACAGACATCGCGCCCCGATCAGTCGACATCGCGAAACCATGTCTGAAATAAAAACCAAATCCCTAGCAGATATACCTAATGAAGTTCGTCCCCCTTCCCTATTATTTTTACGGGGTCTTAGCATCTCATCGAGACAACAGAAATGTTTTACATACAAACGACTTGGTCGAAAGCCGCAAAACAGGGCTTTGAAAGTGGGGGGCAATAATGGCAATCAAGAATTCCTACGTCGGAATTGATATTGGACACATGCATATCCGAATTGTCCAGGCTGAAAAGACTGCCGCCGGAGTACGTGTTGCAAAAGTAGCCGAAGTACCAACGCCTGCTGACGCTGTTCGAGATGGCTTGGTTCGCGATCCGGAAGAAGTTGGGCAGGCGATCAAGCTTGCGTTGAAAGATGCGCACATCCACGCTCACAACGCCGTAATCGCCGCTTCTGGTGGTGCTGTATTTGTTCGCTCTGTTCCCTTCCCAAAGATGAGCGCCCAAATGATGCGAGAATCGATTCGATTTGAAGCAAGCCGATATGTGCCTGGATCCATCGAAGATTCGTATGTCGAAGGAGAAATCGTTGGAGACCTGGGCGAAGCCCAAATGAACGTTTTACTTGCAGCCGCTCCACGGGACATTGTTGATGGAAGAATTGCAAGCTGTATTGTTGCTGGACTCGATGTAAGAATCGTCGAAATCGAGACCTTCGCTGCCTATCGATCACTGATCGAATCCGATACGACGAAAGATACGATTCACAAGACCATCATCCTGGTTGACATTGGCGCGACTAACACAACCGTTAGCGTTATTGAGAAGGGCATTTATGTTATGCATCGTTCGATGCCCGCCGCCGGAAACACTTGGACCGACGGACTCAGATCAGCATTTAAGCTTGAAGCGGTTGATGCTGAAGCAGGAAAGCGAGCTTTGGACCTGAGTGAAACACTAGGACCAGATGCAAAGGAAAATCCGCCGCTAAAAGTGATCGCTACCCAAATTGATGATCTCATTCGTGAGCTCAGACGATCAATGAATTACTTGCAGACCCAAAACCAAGGGTCAGAAGCATCATCGAGCAACCAAATTGATGCGATGTATCTTTGCGGAGGCGGTGCCATGTTGCGAGGACTGGATCAATATATCCAATCCAAACTTGGCATCCCAGTTACGACCGTTGGCGTCTTCGATAATCCTGTCATCACTCAAAGCGGATTGATCTCTGGATCGGGAATTGATCTTGCAGTTGCAACCGGACTAGCAATGAGGCCAATGCTCAGCGCGGCTTAAGGAGAAGAACAATGCCATTAATTAATCTTATAGAAACGCAAAACCTCGCCAAGAAGCGCGAGGGAAGTCAACTCCGAATCAGCAAATACACCTTCTTTGGAGCGGCAGCTCTCATGACAATTTCATACTTCGCCCTGATTGCTCAAGGCGTCGGTCTCAATAGTCAGCAGAACGAGATTGAAGCGAAGCTGAAAAAGATGCGACCACTTCAAGAAGAAATTGATGCCTTCAAGAAGGACGAAGACAATCTAAATCCAAAGTTGACGACACTTTCCGATGCACGAATTCTGACAAGTCGTTGGGCAAATCTCATGGGACACCTGGCAGTAAACACTCCGGGTGATGTTTGGTTAACATCATTCCGATCAACTGCCCCAGATCCAGAAAAGCCAATTCACATCACATTTAACGGAGTCGGAAGAACCCAAACCGATGTATCGGAAATGATTATGAGAACCCAAAATGCACTTGATCTTGAATCGGTCAATCTAGTCGGATCGCAAGAAAAGCCATTTGAAAAAGTAACCGGCATGGAGTTTGAAATCGGCGGAGACATCGTTGATTCCGCTCAAAAGAAGAAGAAATCAATCGATGTAGAGAAGGAGGAATCCAAATGAAACGAAACCTAACACCTAAGACGTTTTACATTCTCTCTGGTGTAGTCGTTGCGATTGGCGCAGGTCTGATGTGGATGACAAATTCCTCCATATCAGAGCAAAGCGCGAAAATCGAAACCCTGCGAAAAGAACTCAGAGATGAAAAGACCGTTCTTAAAGAATTAGCGGATGCAAAGAAAAGAGTAGATGACCTCAAGTTTAAACTTGTGCACCTCGAAGCTGGCGTCCAAGACTTTGCATATATTCCAACGATGCTAAAAGAGTTGGAGGATTTCGGCAAAAAGAACAACTTGGAAATCACGCAAGTGAAACCAATCATCACCCCTGCTCCAACCGGTAAGGACGGCGAGAAGAAGAAGACTGCTTATCAAGAACTTAACATCAACGTGAAAGGAAGAGGCTCCTATGAAGACTCCCTAAAGTTCCTTCAAGCAATCAAAGTCTTTCCAAAGATTGTTGCCGTGAGAACAGTATCGCTTTCACCTCATCTTGATAACTCAGCCAAGAAAGAAGGAAAGCCGGTGTTGGAACTTGATCTCGAATTGAGGGCCTATGCTTTCAAAGAAGAAGATAAGAACAAAGATGCTAAGGATCCTAAGACCGCCGCAAAAGCAGTGAAGGGAGGAAACAATGAATCGTGAGAAAAAACAATTAGTCGTAGTTGGCGTATTGGCTGTTCTCGTTCTATCAGTTGGTGCATTCCAATTCACACGAAAGGATCCGCCACCGCCACCTGCTGCAGTAAAGGAAACTGCGAAGTCTAAGAATGACGCCGATAAGCCTGTTGTGGCGAAAAGAAAGTACGAAGAGCTTAGAGACCTTCCCCCCAAAGATCCATTCGAAATCGCAACATTTGTTTCAGGACCACCGAAAGCACCTGTCGTTGTGCCACCAGTCGAAAAGACGACGGTACCCGGCACCGCGTTGAACAACCCTGCTAGAGATAAGATCGAAGGAACACTACCGGGTACTGGCGGCACCTTTGATCCAAAGCCATTTGATAAAGGAACCGTGCCTCCACTTGAGGTGAAGGAAATCCCAGTGTTTGGATATTCGCTTGTCGGAATCGTTGAGGGATCACATCCTATGGCCGTTTTCGAAGACGGAAAAGGCAATCAACGACTTGTTGAGGTCGGCCAATCGGTTGGATCGTCCGCATCAGTCCTTTCAATATCAGGCGGAAAAGTCCGCGTTCAGTTTAATAAGCAGACATTGGTATTCAATGTTGGAGGAAACCCAAATGCAAAATAAAAAGATACGAGCGGCCCTAGTTGGGCTCTTTGTTGTGGCTTCAGCAATGTCTGCCGCACAAGGTCGTGTTAACGGAGTCTCGGTCTCTAAGTTGTCGAGCGGAGTTGAAGTTCTGATCCAAGGATCAGGGCTCAAAGACCCTAAGGCAACTTTCGGAGAAACAGATAAGGTCTACACCCTTGAATTCGACGCCCCTTTCTCCGGAAAGCAAGAAAAAGTTCAAGTTTGGACAAATGGACTAGAAACAGTTCAAACGACTAAGCTTGGAACTAAGATCCCTAAGACTAAGTTTGTCTTTACTTTTACAAAGGGCGTTATCGCCTCAATCGTAAAAGTAGACAAAGGTTTTAAGATTTCGTTCGAATCCAACGATCTGAAGTCTGCAGCCAAGACAGAATCTCAAACAGCTATTAGCCAAAAGAGCATCGTCGATGCCCATCTTGACTTGGCTCACTCGCTCATGCTTACTGCCTTTCAACCATTTTCGAGTGAGATGGAAACGGAATTGAGCGACCTACCCAAAGTGGCAAATAGTCCGAAAGCATCCTCCAGAACATTGGGCAAGACACTGCCAATGGCATTCGCGGCTACCTCACAAAAGGTAGGCGTAACATCCTATGTTGCGGCAAACACTTTTGCTCCGACAAAGGAAACGAGAGTATTAGACAAGAATGCTTCAGAGAAAAAGGCGCTTGCAACTGACCCCAAAGTCACACCTGTCACCGCAAAAGCACCTGCAAAAGTTGAGCCTACAACTGAGAAGAAGTTTTCGGATCACAAAGCAGTTCTAGCTGCTCCGAAGACCAAACCGGTTGTGACAAAGCTTCCTGAAAAGGTAGCCCCACCCGTGGATGCAAAAGCTCCTGCAAAGGCTGCAATGAAGGCTCCAACCCCGGTAGTTGTCAAAAAGCCAACTGTGACCAAGGAAAGTTCATTTGAACCAAAACCTTTTAGTGACATTAAGGTTAAAGAGGGTCGAGTGACCCTGGATTTTGTTAACACCGAAGTCGTTCAAATCTTGAAGTCATTGGCACGGCAAACGAACTCAAATATTGTTACGTCACCCGACGTTACAGGAAAGCTATCAATCAAAGTCGAAAATGTTTCCATAAAGGAATCGTTGAACTTGGTTACTTCGTTAGCTGGATTAAGGTTTGCTCAAATTGGAAAGACGTTTGTGGTCACTTCTCCTGCCAAGTTCCTTGAAACCATGAGAAATGTTCAAGGTTCCCAGGAAGAAATGACTCTCTCAAGAATTGTCCCAATCTACAGCGGCCAAGGCAATCAGATCAAAGTAGCGGTTCTCAAGTCAGTTTCCTCCGAGAATGCATTTGGTCGATTTGAACTTGTTCTTCCTTCTGATAAGACCGTTGTCAGCGGCACCCAAAAGATGGGAGCTGACAAAAAGGACGAGGACAAGGGCGGAACTAGTATCGCGACTCAATCTGCCGACTCCGCAGTTGACGCTTATGTGATGCTTATTGGCTCACCTGGACGACTTGATGAAGTCGAACAATTGGTTCAAGGAATTGACCGACAACTTTGCATGGCCCTCGGCATGAACGTCTCGGCGAACAACAATCAAACCATCTCAACCTATTATGTGCATGGCGGCCGGGCATCCGATCTTGTCGAAGCACTAGCAGGAAAGGGTAAGACGAACGTTGGAACCGCCGAACTTCACTCAACTCCTAACGGCAGTATTTCTCGACAAGCAATTGTTGTTACGGGTCGTGAAGACGAAGTGAAATCGATCATCAAAGCACTCGGTCAGTTAGACGGTGAAGAGACTTCTGAAGTCAGCGAAATCAAAATGGTTGACCTGCTTTACGTTGACCCTCGAGCCCTCCGAGAGTACATCGTATCTCAAGTTCCTGGCGTAACATGCGTCATTGCTCCAAACGGAGTTATGAACTCACGAGCCTATGTTCAGGATGCAATGCGAACTCAAAGTGAGCAACGTGGTACGAACCAGCCAGCTCCGCAAGGTGGTGGCACTGCTCAAGCAAGTGGTCAAGGTCAAACCCAAGGTACCCAGCAAGCTGGCACTACCGGAGAAGCGAAACAAGGTAAAGATCAAGCCGACACCGGCGTAACTCTTCCATTCAATGAGTTTGAGAAGACCGCAGTCCCAATGCGACTCATGATCAAAGGTAGCCGTACTCAGGTAGAGAATGCTTTAGCACTTGTGCGAGCGACAGATGTAGCTCCGAGGCAAGTGGCATTGGAAATGAGAGTCATGGAGCTAAGCCGAGAAGAGTTACTCAAGCTTGGAGTTGATTGGAACCTCTTTACTAGTGGTGCAATCAAGACCATATCGTTGAATAATTCGCAGCCAAATGCTTCAAACAAGCTTGGCGTAACGATCGGCGGAAGAGACCTTTCAGGCGACGTTGGAATGAGCCTTGACTCAATCTCAAACGGAACAAACCTAATCTCACGACCAAACTTGCTTTGCAATGATGGACGAGAGAGCGAAGTATTCGTCGGCGATGCGATTCGATATGTCGAATCAATCATCTCAGGCCAAAATGGTCCAAGTGTAACTACTGGTACCGTCCGAGCTGGAGTCCGTCTCTCTTGTTTCCCTCGAATCGGCGGAGACAACGTTCTCAATCTCGACATTCGAACGGCAATAACCTACTTGAAGGGATTCAAAACAGTTCCTCAAATCGGTGGAGAATTGCCTCAAACCAGTGAACGAACCGCACAAAACTCGATCACGCTCAAGGACGGAGAGACCTTTGCGATTGGTGGACTCATTCAACAACAGGATGTTGTCGAAATGAGCGGATTGCCAATCCTCAAGGATCTTCCAATCTTGGGTCAGTTCTTCCGAAGAACAACGAAAAACAAGATCAAGACTGAACTCGTGATCTTCGTAACCGCAAAGGTCGTTGGACCGGACAAAGCTAGAGCCATTCCAATGGCTAAGGACTCAGACATCATGAAAAACAAAACTGGACTGCCAGGAGGACGAGGCTAACCATGAAAAAATATGGAATAGTAGCGATCCTCGCTGGTCTCATCGTTGGCTGCGGAGGCGCTGGTGACACCAGTCACTTGTCAAGCCTTTATCAAGGATCATGGTCTGGAACATGGAACAGCTCTGATGCAAATGATGGTGGTGCAATTACCCTCGTCGTCACCGCAGACGGAAGCTTCACTGGTTCGATCGCAAACAAATTTGCATCAGGCACATTTGGAGGACAGATCAACAAGGCTGGTGGACTAACTGGAGTCGGTAGCTTCACTTCTGGTGGCAACATGATCGTCGGCGGTGCCGTGACCATGAGCAGCGGCAGAATTTCAAGCAACTTTAGCTACCTCGTTAACGGCATTCAATATGGCGGCAGTTTCGACTGTGGAGCAGCTGGTGGTTCAACGGGAACAACCTCAGGAGGAGGATAACTATGTCAAAAGCAAAACTAATGATTGCCGCAGTTGGCACACTACTCATCGGATGCGGAGGTTCAACCGGACTATCTGGGTTTCCAGATCCACCAAATGATCCGCCACTTCGTCCGACCGGACCTGGTGTAGATGGTGGAAGTGTTCTCCGAACATATCAACCAGGCGATACCTGGGAATTCACAATCGGTGGAACCATGTTGAGAGAAGATTATGACGATCAGCAGAAGCTAAAGTCAAAGACTTCAGGTCCAGTAACTGGTCAAATGATCCGACAGGTCAGTGCTGTAAATTTCCAAGGCGCTCCGGTTTTGAAGTTCACGGATACCTTGAGCTACAAAATCAACGGTGGCCTAAATGTTGTCGAAATTCTTGAGACCTATGGCGAACAGCAACTTGATGGTTCTGTAACCATGATGGGGCGAAGAGACAACAACGCCGACGCTGGTGTCGCAACGAAGTCTTGGCTTCCAGGCACTTTCGCAGCAGGGACAAACGTTGGTGGACAGGCGAACTTTACGGGAATCACAAACCCCGGCGACTTCTTCCAAACATCAACCGCCTTCACCGCAACGAACTCGAGCACGGTCACTTCTTCGACAACCGTTCCATTCAACACATGGAGAACCGTTTACTCGGATTCCTATGTGCACAACTGGGATGCAATTGATCGATTCCTGAACACCAGTGAATTCATTGGTATGGGATATCGATGGAAGTCTGTTGAATCCGTAAGCTCGATTGACGAATGGTGTCCACTTTGGGGTGCGCCCGTCCAACGGGCATATCAAACGACGAGAACCGACTCTATTATTGACTCGATCAACAATAGCAACGGAATCATCACTTACACTTATCACATTGAAAAGCGATCTTTGGATCTTAAAATGGTCCTGAAGGCTCACTCGCTTCAGTAGAGCTTCGCTCGTTTCTTTCGAGAGCTCTTGGCTTTAGCCAAGGGCTCTTTTTCATTTTCGCCTGCCAAATAGGCATAATCTTTGGATCGATAGGTGACTTCCCCAATTGGGCGGAGCGGTAAAGCAATGGACGCAACAGCAGCCTCTGCGGCTATCCCCATCGGCAATCGCGACTTGACAAATGGACGTTCAAAAATCTGGGAAAACAGCCAACTAGCGATCACGATAACCGGCAGCGCCACAACCAACAGGTAGACCATCGTCGCCTCTGAACCAAGAATGAAAGCTGGCTTGTTAACATAAATGATCTGAAGAATCGGATGGTGGAGCAAATAGAGGCTGTAGCTAAAAATACCAATTTTAACCATCCATTTCATCGAGAACAAACGCTCAATCAAAGAGCCTGGTGCGACTGTTGCGGCATATAAGAACGTTGCCGTCGAAAGGCCAAAGGCAATATCCGATGAAATAAGAATTGGGGTAGAAGCCGCAGTCTTCCCTTGGTAAAGGTTGTACGTCACGATACCAACCGTGGTTAACGCTCCGATGACGCTCAAGAATATCCCTGTCTTCGCTTTCGGCCCAATGGTTAGACTTGGGCGATAAGAAAAATGAGCAGCCATCATTCCAAAGACAAATAAGATCGCAAACCAACTATAGGTCTTTCCAGCACCCGGTACAAAGTTGACAACGAGAATCGTTGGAATCGTTACTGTGATGAGCAAGAGTAGTGGACTTCCCTTTTGCATGAGCAAAATAAGAAAAGGAAAAAGCAAGTAAAGCTGAGCTTCTATGCCAATGCTCCAAAGCACCCCGTTGATCTTGTACATCCAGTCTGGCGACCAGTTGTGAACCATTAAAATGTGTGCCCAAAGACTATCCTGAGTGATCGGAACGTAGTTCTTGAATGGAAAGATTTCGCCATTGGGAATTGTGACCTTTTGACAAACATAATAGGAAAAAAGCAAGCAAGCATAATAGGCAGGAAGAATACGCATCGCTCGCCGTTTAAAGAACTTTCCGAGTCCATAAACCCGGCCATCACCACGTTGAAACAACCCGTACTGTAGGCTATAACCGCTTAAGACGATGAACGCAGCCACCGCCAAATGACCGTGCCAAAAAGGTGCCATGAGCTCCTGAAGGGTATTAGTCGCAATGCTCTTCCCGGTCTCTAAGAACTTTGCATCAACCATTGAGCAAAAGTGCCCGATCACCACGTATAAAGCCGCGAGGGCTCGCATTCCCTCAATGAACTCCAGCTTCGTGCTAACTTCGGAATATTTTCGCTTTCGTTTTCCGGCCGTAACCGGTAACCCTTTCCCGGACAATACGTCTGAAGAAGTAGATATGGTTTTGTCTCGTGCTTTCATATGCTTCCTCCTTCTGAGTATTTGTACGGCCATCGCAACTGCTCAGTTTCCCTCATCTTCGCAGATGGTGAGATGGAGAACGATTGCTTCTGGTAGTTCTAGCACAGAAACCCAGCAAAAATTACTACTTGCTAACTTCCAAAGTGATTTATCCAGTGTTTGGCAAAGAGTATTGTTGCAAAATCGGAGCCAACCAATCGTCGATTTCAATAAAGATCGTTGCGTGATCATTTTTCTTGGGACAAAAAATACCGGCGGATACTCGGCTCAAGTCACTCAAGTAGCTTCCGAACCCGGACTGAAGACCAATATCTTTGTCAACGAACTTTATCCTGGGCCACGCCAAGTTGTTACCCAAGCTCAAACTTCTCCTTGGGTGATGATTGCCGTAGACCGTGCTAAATTAGATTTCGTCCTGAAGGTTCAACGGGTTGAAGATAATTCCCTTCCTTCCTATCAAATTGCCCCTGGAGTAACGTTTACTCCCCTTCCCTGGAGCCCATGCGGATATGGATACGGCGGCTACTGGTCCGACCCGTGCGGATTTGGTTTCGATTCAGCGTACGAGTTTCAAAATTGGTGCTATCAGAACAACTTTGAAAATCCCTACCTAACTGGCCAAATGAACTATCAACAAAATCGGTTGGTGTTTATCAGCGGAGGAGACTATGGCCTGGGATACAGTCTGCAAATTGGCGACATTTTTCTTTCGGGAGGCGAAACAATCGTCCAAGTCTCTCGAAGTGGACGCTCAAGCTTTACAACCCAGCGAAGTTACCTATTGCTCTCATTAGGTCGAGAAAGCAAGAAATACACCGTGGAATATATGGTCAGTGGAAGCGATTGCTTTGTTGAACAAGGGCGATATTTGCCGGTTCGACAGGCTGGATCATGGGTATTCCAAAGCCAAAAGGATTGGGAAAGAGTGGTTGTTGACAATGGAACAAGTGTCCCACAGGCGATTTCCAGCTTTGATTATACGAAGTCAAATATGGGAGTCATTTACCCTGGCGAATTGCCACCAAATGTTTCATATGCGATTGATCGAGTCGCCTATCGAGGACAGACCGCAATGGTCTATCTAAAGAAGAGCTTCTCAAGTAACTTGATCAACAAGAATAGCCCGTATTACGTCCTCAAGTTTGATCGAAAAATTCGAAACATCAAAGTTGTCGACTTTTAAAAATTAGCGACCGAGAAACCCTTGCTGATGGAGAAATTCCATCAGCATTTCTCGTCCCGAAAGCCCGGAAGTTTGAACTCGCTTGCCCGACTTTTCCGACCAGGTTTCGTCGTTTGACATACCTTGATTGGCAAAAAACTCGCTCATCCGAGTGTCATATTCGGAGCTATTGATTGTGTCGGGATAAGTCTCTCGAAACCAAATTTCCTCTTGTCCAAGCTTAGGTTTAATATCTGCTCGTGCGTTCTCAGCTGGGACTCCTATGCATAACCCGAATACACCAAATGTCATCCCAGGAAGATTCAACAACTCTTTAACCTTGTTTGGGTGATTGCGAAGTGCACCAATGTAGCAAATGCCATATCCCATCGATTCTGCCGCGCAGACCAGTCTCTCCGCGGCAAGTGAAGCATCAACTACAGCGACGGTGAACATCTCGATCGTATCAAGTCCATCTGGGTCAACGCCTTTGGACCGAGCAAATTCGCCAATTCGGTTGAGGTCAGCCAAAAATACAAGAAAAACTGCAGCTGTCAGAACTTGCTTTTGGTTCTCGCAAGCTTCAGATATTGCCTGTCTCCGTTCAGGATCGTGGATCGAAATGACGCTCCAAGATTGAAGATTGCTACTTGTCGCCGCGCTTTGAGCGGCCGAGATTAGACCCGATAAGACCTCTTCTGAAATTGGTTCGTCGGTATAGCGCCGCACCGATCGATGAGCTAGGAAAGGTGTTATCGCTTCCGGCAAAATTGGCGCCTCAACACCATAACGGAAGTTCCAAGACTCTGAAGTTGACTCCTTAAACATCAATGTTGTTGTTTAGATTCCTTGTCCAACATGGATTTCGTATCGATTTCCCGTTCGTGTTCCATCGCTTTTTTGTTGAGTACTTGGCCAAACACTCGACCAATCCCAAAAGTAACAACCATCGACACCAAAGTGAAGACAACCAGCCCCAAGATCACGCCTATTATGAACTTTCGACCGTTGATCGCCGGTCCCTTATCCATCATTCCATCGCCATTCATTTCTTATCCTCCAAACTACCCTCAAATAACTTTCGCAAACGTTCTCGCTCTTCCCTTTCCTTCTCTCTACGGTAAACGTCGTCGTAATATTCCTGGTCTCTGGCTTTTTCCGCCCGCGTTGGATTTGAATGCATGGTGCCATACCGCAAACCATATGGCAACTTCGGAATCATGTTCCTTGCATAAAACCAACCAACAATACATCCCGAAATTGCCGCAAGACCGGCCAACATTTGACCCGGCCCAGACGCATATCGGAAAAAGACACTGGCGACTACGATCATTCCGAGCCACTTCGCCGCTACCGGAATGCACATGAATAATCGAATCGTCATGTTTGGATATCGAGTAGCCCAAATGGCAACCAAAATAGCGTCGGGAATAAACATGCCCATCGCTGGAGCCCGAACGATAGACATTCCAAGGGCGCCTAGCAACGAGACAGCTAGCCACAAGTAAAT
>Ga0194055_10000722_pt1 | contig 26720 bp, 25 predicted proteins | sample SepL449m_MetaG_FD_155482 | JGI IMG/M metagenome (GOLD analysis project Ga0194055, IMG submission 155482) | Anoxic zone freshwater microbial communities from boreal shield lake in IISD Experimental Lakes Area, Ontario, Canada - Sep2016-L442-9m | ecosystem: Environmental > Aquatic > Freshwater >... | reverse complement strand
GTAAAAATACTATATGAACAATTTAATATGAGTGGTTATTACGACATTTTTACGTCAGAATTGGAGAACGAAGAAATGGAACAAGAGATTATTGTTATAGAAGGTGATGTTGACAGTAGTGACAGTGACAGTGACAGTGACAGTGATAGTTATACTAGTTACAATTCACACCTCACATGGAGAGATATTCCCGAACCTAATTCTGAATTGGAACGTATTCAAGAAAATGTAGAACGTATTTACAATTTAGAAACCGAATTTTTAGATACTGAAAAGGAAAATCATAAATATTATTTGGGAATATCTACAGGACTGAGAGGTCAACGAATTCTTCTGAATATCGCAATTCAACCCCAAACGTTTTTGAAATTCGATATACAAAGTGTCTTGAATTATTTGGCTGAATACAGTATTTTTACAATTCATCGACAATTATTAGATGTAAGTAATATTCAATTACAAATCATGAAATTGAATATTGAACCGAGAACCTATTGGCAGACGGTCATTTTGAAAACATACTGGATTCGTATCATCCAACGAACTTGGAAACGCGTGTTTCGAGAACGGCAAGAAATGCTCTTAAAACGGAGAACACTACAAAATATGCGGTACTTTGAAATACACGGTAAACATTTACCGGGGAATCATGTGTTACCCACACTATATGGCATGTTGTTATACACTCCTCCAAACAACACCAATTATACTTTTACTTCATTTTCATCAGTATTACACCAATCATAATTATAGGAAGCATTCATAATAACAGATTTGATAAAAAAACAATCCTGATTTGAATTCGTAGTCGTAATGAGCCGTTTACGTTCCTCTTTTGCTACATTCAAATCGTTAAAAATACCAATAAAATAGACAAATGTCTCTTTTTCTATTGTATCATCACTTACGCCAAGTAAAACCCACATAATAATTATATAATTATATCATTTTGTCTTTATATCATTTTTCGTAATAAAATTGATTGAAATAATGTATTTTTTGTAATAAGAATCATGACAACTCCGAATATGATTCTTACCCGATATTTGTATCCCAAACACAACGTGGAATATTCCCTGAAAATAGCGTTATTTCAGGAGAACCATGAACAAGCGTTATTTTGGGCCTATGAACTCTATTTTTCAGGATGTAAACAACATGTTCTCCGATTGCTTATAAAAATTCTGGATAATTATTTTACGTCTTCGTTACGTAAAAACAAAATATCCAATTATTTACAAAAAAAAATAGGCGAATTGGAATATTTTTCCGTAGCGATAGCGGATAAAAATCTCCTAACAACGAAGGACGAAGTCCGGAATTATTTGAGAACCCAATCCAAAGATTCCATGGTGGCAACATGTGTAGAGAACATCATCCGTTGCCAAATCAACATAGAAAGACTGAATCAAGAATTCCCTGATTTTCAATGGGAAGCATGTTCTCGTAATTATGTTTTACAAAATGAAACAAAATTATTGTACATTGTCTACCATGACTCGGACATTCAAATGTACAAGAATCGTCCTTTTATCTATTCCAAATCATGGAAAATAGCAGGTAAAGTATGTAAATATACGTGTTTGAGAGAACCAGGTTCTCCCGAATTACATATAAAAGACTACGATGAATGGTTATTTTACGCAGCAGGTTCACCACTATGGAAATCTAGAATTCAAAAATACGATGGCACGATTGATTGTGAACAAAAAACAGTCAGGTTCTCTGACGAAGATAAGGAGGAAGCCTTTCGTCAGTTATATGATTTTGAACCAGATGAACAACCATTAAGTGTTATGCATAAATGGTTTGGTCAGACAGCGAAGCTCTAAACAACTAAAATGTATTTGTTTATTATTACATGTTTTTTACAATAATTGATATATGATAGCAGTGGTTGTTCCTAATAGCGCGCCACCCCATAATGTGTCAATCACAGCCATATCGATACTCCATTTCTTGAAAATACTGTAGTTAACACCTTCATAAATACCATTGACAGCTACACCCAGAAGAATCGCTTCCCAAATAGGACGGCGTTGACGCAAAATGAACCAATAGAGAATAGCAACCGTGAAAATATACGCAGCTACAAATCCAGTATATCTGGGTACCATAACTACGCGTTGAACATCAATCACGGTGGAAGAATACAAATGTTTGTTGAGATTCATGAATCCTATATCCAATGTAACAATAATCACAGCTGATAGCAGTATTTGTTGTATGATTTTATTCATAGTTATATAGTATTATACGATATTATTCGTTTTCGACAATTTTTGTCTGGATTCGTACCCCTAAATTAGATGATTTACCTCCACTTCTCTCCTTGGAATCATGTGTTTCTTCCTTCGTTACACCTTCTGTTTCTTCCGTTTCATCTTCTATTTCTTCCGGTTCTCGAATCGTCAATTTCTTCAACATTTTTTTCTCGGTATTCCATTGTTGAAGATAAAACATACCCCATTCGGGCAAATTCGATGCAACATTCATTATTGAATTGTATGTCCACCCATATATTTGTGTAGGTCCATCTTCAGACTCCTTCGGAGTTAGGTTGGGACCACATTTTCCATATTTAATGCTGTAAAACCAATAAGGCGGAATATACAACATAAAACCGGATGAAACCTCGAATTCCAAACATTTCAGGTTCTCCACATCATTTATGAATTTTTCTTGTGGATTCCAAACATCGATAGGACTTCGGAACTCGTAATTCACGTAGTCTTTTTCAACACGCAAAAATTTTCGGCTTTTCCAAGGCGACATTTTCAACCATATTTTACCCGACGCTACCAATAAAAAACGGCGGTAATCGGTGTGATATCGCATGGGTGTGTAAGCACCATCAGAGCCAAACATCAAATCACGCTTAGTAATGGCCGTAAAACTGGGTTTAATGTAATCGTCCATGGATGACATCCGTCCTTCCAATGCTTCCCCCACAAATTCCTCGTTGTTCTCCGAAAAGAACCGCCCTTTGCTGTCCGTTTCCATCAATCCCGATGCGCTGGAAAGGGGTAGTGGTACAGAATCGCCACCATGTTCGACATCCATGTTACGAATATCGGTAACGTCTTTTATATGGACATTCATGGAAGATTTTTTGGCCGATTCGATAACGTTCTCCCAATCTAGTTTATTTTCGGCTAAAAATGGCGGAGCAACCGCACGAAGGTCAAACAAAACGGGTTGTCGAACCTCGCATACTTCTTGAATTTGTGAATTCGAAATGTAATCAGCCTCATAAATTTCTAAATCCTCGCTCTTTTTGTATTGCGATGTAATGTGAACGTACAAAAAAAGTATCGCAATAAAAATAAGGAAAGAAGTGAATGTAGTCATTTTTGTTTTACACAATAGATATTATATTTTTCTATATAATATTTACCAATATGCCGCGCGATTATTCGTCCATTATCTTAGGTGCTAAATACATAGAAATATAAGCGGTAGTATCCCCTAAAATATTGAATCGTAATTTCATCGGAAAATCTGCTTTCAATGAAATGTCGATATTTGCCGACAATTTATGATATTGTACCATGTTGTATAAATTATTTAAACTGTAAGACAAACGAATTTGACCGCCTTCATCAATGACAAACGAATTCAAATCATCAATGTCTATTTTCACCGACATTTTTCCGGAATCTACACTAGTTGCATACAATACGATTTCATCCTCAGAACATTGAATGTCCATGCTGTCACCAAACATCTTCAATTGATTGACTAAACCCGCAAAATGAGCAGAGGGTAATGTAAACTCAGCTTCGTATTCCATCTCGGGAATACCCATAATTTCAGTGTCTAAATCTACGAGAGGAACTTCAAATGATTTATTAAACAAAGATTTGTCCGACTCAAACCGGATTTGTAAGCGGTCAGAATTGCTTCCTTCATAATCAATGATAATGATTTGTTCCTTTTCACGTGTTCCCAGTATTTTGAACAACAGCACTGTATGAATACCAATAACCACGTCTTCTTCTAATTCATAACGGTCAAACCATGTCGATGGAATTAACAATTCAATCACCGAAACACGGTTATTGTCCATAGTTTGGACAGAAATCCCGTCGGTTTTGAAAAATATATTGATATTATCCGAAAACAATTTCATATGCTGAAATATGGTGGAAAATACCTCGCATTTTTGGTTGTCCTTAATTTCGATATTAAAATTTGCCATTATATAGTGTGTTATTTGGCTTATTCTTATGTTTTTTTATTCTTTATCAATTTTTACGGGGAACCTTGGTTCACTGTATTATATGAAGAGTTGTCTGATAAGGTCGTCCGACTCTTCTTTGTTGTATAGAACAAATTTGTCACGAACATATGGGTCAATAAGATGGAGGAAAATTGATGTAAAACGTTCTATCATACCTGGGGAATGGTAGATGTACATTTTGGACAACATTCGTCCATAACGCGTTTCACTTTTCAAACAATCTTTACAAAATATTTCAATCGCAGTTTTGTAACGTTCTGCCGCAGTAATGGTGAAAGAATTCAAATTGATATGACATTCAAAATTGCCGTATTTCTGTATACATACATTGAAACACGCAATAACAGAATCAATGATTTGTTTGTAATTATCTGGGGTGGCATATAATTTAAAAAAAGGGTAATCAATATAAACGCGATTTGTATCGGGTAATACCATAACGGTTTTTTTAATTAATTCCTCAATATGAAATTCATTACAAATTTGTGTGGCTACCTCCATCTTTTGCGATTTTTTGAAAAAAATGTTTTTTTTGTTTTCAGAATAAAAGGTATTTTTATATTTTTCAATATCGTTCAATAATTTATCAGCGGTCGACATTGTATAAAATATAGATTCAAAAACTGTCTATATTTTATTAGCAAAATTAATTTATATTTTACTAACGAATTATGTTTGTGATTCTGCTTCAGGTTTAGATTCTGACTCTTCTTTCATGCTTTCCAAAATGAATTTTACGTTCTCATTTTCCCCTAAAGAAATCGTGGGCATTTCACCACCTTCATTCTTGGTAATTTCACTAAGGAGAACTTTGTTAACATCCATGGTATAACCTTGTAATTTAATGACAGTGTCCTTGAGTGTATTAATTTCCTCAGCTAACATTTGAAAACGGTTGTTGATTTCTTCGACAAAGGTATTGAATTCCTTACTATCCATGACAATTCCCGTTTCATCACCATCCACTTCTTCACCATTGGATAGATTTGGAATGGATAAATTGTTATTATCACTTTCATTCATAAAATTTTCCAAAGTAATAAGGCGTTGGTCAATGACAGCAATTACTTGTGGAAGTGTAAGACCCGCACTAGGTGTTGAAGTAGTGGGACCAGAATTGGGTGTGCCTGGTGGCATAGGAGGAGTATTGGGTAGAATACCAGCACGTCGTTTTTTAGCAGCAGCATTGGAATTATTCATGTTATTTTAAAAATAATATAATACTAAAGTGGATATCTCTAAATCTTTTTTAACGCGTGAAAAAAATCATCAAGCTTTCATGCTCATTTTAATCGGAGGATGATTGTGATAGGGCGTCACCCATTCAATATCGCCTAAACCGTAATCTTCAATCGCATCACGTTTGTTGATATTAATTCTAGGGAAAATCATGGGTTCCAGTATAATTTGTGATTTAAGCGCCTCCATATGTTCTTCATATATGTGACAATTACCTATAAAATGGACAAATTCTTCTGCTTCTAATTCACAATGTTTGGCTAAAATATGTGTTAGTAGCGCGTATGAAGCAATATTGAATGGAATTCCTAGACCGACATCACCGCTGCGTTGAAACAAGGCACAAGACAAATATTTGTTGTCACGCACATGGAATTGTGCCATTACATGGCATGGAGGTAAAGCCATCTGATTTATTTGACAAGGATTCCAAGCGGTCATGATTAGACGCCGTGAAGTACGTGTTTCAGGGTTAGATAATTCGTCAATAATGTATTTTAATTGGTCGATTCCTTCACCCTTGTAACACATTGCTGAATTGGTATATTCTGCGTTAAAATGACGCCATTGATGCCCATAAATAGGTCCCAAGTCACCTTCTTCCAAATGATATAATCCTCGACTGTCCAAGAATTCACGTGTTCCGTTGCCATTCCAAATATTCACACCACGTTTTTGTAGTTCAATCGACGACGTAGAACCGCTAATGAACCAAAACAATTCTTCAAAACACGATTTCCATGCCATTTTTTTGGTAGTTAAAATCGGTATCATGCCATTTCTCAACGAAAAACGCATATGATGACCAAATTTTGTATAAGTATTTCCATTGCGACTCTTTTCGAAGGAACCAGTGTGGATGATTTCACGTATTAAATTTAAATATTGTGTTTCTTCGTGAAAAGATAGATTTTGAATTTTTTCTTGTGTTAAACAACTCTGGACTTCGTCCTTCGTTGTTAGATGTCCATTGGACATCAAATCATCACTTTTAACTGTTTTTTCGGGTAGTAGCGCGGTATCTGAACATGTGAGTTCCAATAAATGGTTTGATTTATCCAAAGGATGCTTATCTTCAGCGACGCGAGAAGGAGTTTGGATATCACTTAATTTCAAATGAATGTTGTTGGTATTTCCATCTTCACCGCGTTTTTTGTAAGACAATGTTTTGAAATTGAAAATCTTGTTTATTTTATTTTTTGTTACATCTTCTGATTGGCGACAATCAAATTCTTGATACGGATTTTCATCTGCGTATAGGTGCGGAACATCTACAAACAAACTTGTAGAATTACAACAATCTATTTCAGTATTATCAAACTTCCTGGTTGCGCTGACTACTTTGGTCAATATTTTTTCGGATGGTGTCAATGATAATTGTACGTTATCTAATGAATTTTCTGGTTGAACAGTGATGACATTATTTGAAAAATCAATAGGACGAACCCCATCGGATGGGTCAATAATCATATTTGGTTTAGACGAACATAAGGAAGGAAAGGTTAAAAAACGAAACATGCGTGACATTTACTGTATATAACTATAACAATCATTTTATATATTTTCTATGGACAAACTATATAGAAGTTTAAAAATTATACCATGGATAATCATTTTCAAGAAGCAGGAGATAGTTCTTCCAAAAAAACATTTATAGGGCATGTATTTTCATCCAGTGAAGAAGATAAAGCAGAAATATTTAATGTGTTACAATATGGTATTTATGCTTTAATTCCGGTAGTAGTACTCAACAAAATAATTCAACGATTCGTTCCGGAAGCTGACCCGGAGAAATCTAGTTTAGAGTTATTGTTAGAGATTTTTATTCAAGTGATTGTTATTTTCTGTGGAATCATTGTGATTCATCGCGTCATTACATTTTTTCCCACGTATAGTGGATTTAAGTACGAGAACCTTGCTTTAACGAATGTTATTTTAGCATTTTTAGTCATCGTATTGAGTATCCAATCTAAATTAGGCGTCAAGGCTAATATCTTGGTGGACCGTATTAGTGAATTGTGGAATGGTCATGATAATGATGACCGAAAAAAATCGGTGAAAAATGGTGTACGTGTGAGCAAACCAATGTCATCAGGTCATAGCCCCAGCCAGGCGGATTATTTAGACGGACATTTACAAAATGATGTATTCCCACCCGCACCTATGACAACTCAGCGTGCTCAAAAGACTGATAACTATGACCATATGATGAAGGGAGGGATGTCTTCACAAAATTATTCCGAACCCATGGGACCAGTGGCAGCTAACGCGTTAATTGGCAGTTCTTTTGGCGCATACTAATACGAATACTAATAATATGAAAATATAGTGAAAAATAATCATAAAAAGAACTTTATAATTATTTGTAATGAAGATTATCAGTTTGGGAGGTGTGGGTGGTTGTATAATTACACAGGCTGTACAGAAGTTTATTTTTGACCAAGAAAGATATCCATATGATTGGCTATTGGCAAATCAATCATTTGTTATACGAACATTCCACAATAATAATACATGGTTTAATTTTGACAATGACACTGAATATCATCATAATAATCACGAATTTAGTATCAAAGAACGTGATGGGATGATTGTCCATGATTTTTCAAGTTATGAAAATTACAAAAATCAAAGAAATACTGTGAAAGAAACATATAAACGTCGTTTCGATAGATTGAACCAAATAGTAACAAGCAATGAACCCATCATGTTTGTAAGGATTACGAATAATACACCAATGAACGACAATTGGATAGATCGTTTTGTAAGTGTTCCGGATGACATACCCAAATGGTTTGATTTCATTCAAAATTTAGAACAAACATACAAAAAACCTATATATTTATGTATTGTTACCATGAATCAAACAGAATACGATGAACATAAAAATAAATTACCCAATACAGGTAGGATTCATATGCGAATGTTTGACAATAGTCATGTAAATGGAAACGAAGAAAATATCACAGAATTTTCAAAAATAATACACGGAGTATATCAACAATTATGTAATTGAATTACGTGGTGTAATCTCCATGGCACGAAGCATTTCGAGTTTTTTCACCGATTTTTCCAAATTATTTTCCGAACCCAATCCGGAAAACAAATAGTCGGTTCCGGGTCCATTTTCATTCTTTTTGATTTGTTTATAAATTGCGTGAATGTTATCGAGAACTACTTCCAGTATTTCTTTGGTTTCTTTCGATGTCAATTCAACACTTGTAGGAATCACTTCGGTTAACAATTCGATCGCATAATATAATATGTATTTGCGCTTCTTACTAGTAGCTGTAGTATATTTTATACAAAATAGCTCCAACAGCGAATTCATAATGTTCTGAATAAAAACCCCCTTTTTTTTACTGTAACAAATTAATGTATCCCACATCATCCAAATAATGTCTTTTTGAAATTTATTCTCTACTGGATAAACACGACGTTTACATTTGGAAGATTGTTTGCGTGTTTTACAAATATGGTCAAATTCAATGATCCATTCGATCCAAAAACAGGCATCAATCATATTTTCCGAAGATATTTGGTAAGCAAATTCATTCATAACAATGAACAATTCTTTCGGGTCTTCATAGTCTAACAACCCTTCCGCATATTGTACATTCGGCGCTTTTAATCGGTCAGTCATTTTTGTAATATCAAATTCTTCCACACGATCTATTTTGAGAGTTTCAAAACTATGTTTTTGTGGCGATTTAGACAAAATAACTATCACTTCCGCGAAAAGTTTACGTATGGTAACATTGTTACGCAAATCAAGTTCACTCACAAACAATCCTTGTTGTATGATATTACGGAATATTTTGTAACGTTTTTCTAGATAAATCACCATTTTAGGATTCGCAGCGTGAATATGTTTTCCTAAATAAAAAAGGATACATTCCCATATATCAATGTAATGTCCCGCACATATGAGTTCGGCAGCCCAATGACATGCCGGTTCTATTTTTCCTTTGATAAAACTTTCAATGAGTTGATTTTTGGCTTCTGTTTTTTTATAACCGGAAAAACTAATAGACTTAAAATCGGCGTATGTTCGTATATCATTAATAATTGTATTATCTGGTACACTTGTATCACTCATATACTATTATACGGTATACAAAATTATGTATATTTGCGCGTATTGGAGATTCTTCGTACACCGAAGGTGTCGAAGAAGTTACTAACAATAAATAACGATGTCTGGAGTTGTTTACTCCGAAGGGCTTTTCTTTTCGGTAGGTATAATATAAAAAATGAATAAATCCAAAAAAATATTACAAAAATTATTGAGTGAATCAAAAAAAAATAATAAGAGAATAAAAAAAACAATAAAGAACAAATCATCCTTGAAAAAATGTGAAATTTTTTGTAAAAAAGATTATATGGTAGAAATGAAAAAAGTATTCAAAAAAAGTTCTGAAAAATATAATATTCCATATAAATTACCTACAAAACAAGATGATGATCTTACCTATAATACTTGTAAAAAAACATTTTGTAATGAAAATTGTGATAATTACGAATTTAATGATAAACAAAGATATACAGATTTCAAAAAAAGAATAAAAAATGGATTTCAAAATACATATTCTAATACAAAAATTACTAAATTGAAAAAGAGAGGTGCGATATCTGGTTGTGTTGATATAGTTGATTATGATGTTTTTCATAAATAAAAATATTCTAACAACGGAACACAAATACCTGAATTATTTATTCGGTAATGATACGTGGTACTACATTAATTGTTTGTAATTCCTGGAACAAGAGTTTGTTGGCGTAGGGCATTTCCACCAACGCAAAGTCTGTTTTGTTACCACATGTTTTACACAGATGAATGGAGAAATCGTTGTTGGTATAAGCACGATTTTTATCTCCATCATTGAAACACGCAATCATACCGCACTTCTTACACACATGTACACTGTATTTATCGGAGACATCCAATAGACGTTCGCGTGTGAATTTGGTCATGCCATGAGAACACAATACATCACGTTCCATTTCACCAATACGGAATCCACCATCACGTGCTCTACCTTCAGCAGGCTGATGGGTCAAATTGACCATGGGACCAATCGCACGGCTATGTTGTTTGTCATTGACCATGTGTTTGAGTCGCTGATAAAATACGGGACCAAAGAAGATACTCATCTCCATCTGTTCCCCTGTCATACCATTGTACATGACTTCGTTACCATAACTCTCATATCCCAATTTGAGCAATTCTTCGGTAATCGTTTTGACAGAGAGATTACCAAAGCTGGTACCATCACCAAACATCCCCAATTCAATTAAGACTTTGCCTAACAATGTTTCTTTCAACTGTCCGATGGTCATGCGCGAAGGAATCGCATGGGGATTCAAAATAATATCCGGTCGCATACCGTCCTTGGTAAAAGGCATGTCGTTTTCTGGAATGATATTACCTACAGTACCTTTCTGAGCCGATCTCGAAGCAAATTTATCCCCAATGACGGGCTTACGGTAAGTACGGACACGCACTTTGGCAAAGTTGTAACCATCACCGTTGCGTCCCGTATAATTTTTGTCAATGTAAGTTTCTTCGGTGGTACGGAAATTCTTGCTCTGATCTTCATATTTGATGGTTTTGGTTGGATCATTACGATTCTCCTTAATTTGGATGATTTTCGCAATAATAATGTCGCGGTTCTCTACTAGTTCGTTTTCTTCAATAAAACCTTGAGAATTTAATTTGTCGTAGTTGCCAAATTTGATGCATTTGGTCTTGGTAGGATCCGGTTTACAACGAATAATCTCGTCACGAATGATGTTTTTATCTTCGTCTTTTTCTGTGTGATAAATTGTGGCGGAAAACATGCCTCGATCAATCGAACCCTTATTGATTAAAATAGAATCTTCTTGATTGTAACCGGTGAACGACGCAATTGCCACATGGATTTGGCACCCTGATGGAATACGGTTCAACTGAATAAAATTCATGAGACGCGTATCTACCAGGGGTCGCGAAGGATAATTCAAGATGTATCCTGACTTGTCCATGCGATTGTCATAATTAATAGCATACACCCCAATAGCTTGTTTTACCATCGCGCATTGATATGTGTTGCGCGGTGCCTGATTGTGGTCAGGATAGGGAGCACATGAAGCCAATACACCGAAAATTGTACTCGGATGGATTTCACAATGTGTATAATTGATTTTCACAGTGTCATCTTGTAAATAGCCTTTTTTTGATTTCATGGCAATCATAGCATAATTTTGTTCTTCTGGATCAATGTATTCAATGACAGATTCGTCTAATTTACATGCATTTAACAGATCATTCCACGTCAAATCGCCTTTTTCCAAGCCGTTAATCATATCATTTGTGATAACGGCTTTACCGTCTTTGACTTTCAATAAAGGACGTGTTAAACGCCCACCGTCACTACAAATGCGTATCTCGGCCATTTTATAATCGAAGACGACTGATGTATAAATATTAATGATTCCACAATATTTTTTATTTTTCATTTCGGCATAAAGTTCCATGGGTGTTTTGGTGATTCCTACCCATGCACCATTTACAAACACTTTCACTTGATTATATAGGTCTTTCGATTGAGCATCGTCTACCTTTAAAATATAGGGTTCAACGTATTCATAGAGAGATGCGCTATTTGTTGGAATAGTGATATGTGCCATGTAACTAATGTTTTTGACTACACCAATAGACTGCCCCTCTGGTGTCTCCACACTACAACAGAACCCGAAACTTGTGTTATGAAGTTTACGTGGGGCAATCAGTTCCCCACTTTTTTCCAGGGGAGTATTGATACGTCGCAAATGACTCAAACTAGACATGTAGGTTAAGCGATTAAGTACTTGTGCTACGCCTACTTTGGAACTATTGGACTGTTTGATACTGAAATCACCGGTAGAAAGTGCGCGTGTAATACCATTTTCGATGGTAGTTGACTTGATAATTTTGTAAATATTAGTCATATTGATGATATTTTCATAATCCTCGGTGGAACGCCATGACCCATTGTTGATTTCACGGATGACCTGTTTCTGCATTTCCTTGACTAGCTTGTTGAAATAGTTACGAAACAGATTATTCAAGAGGGTGCCTGTTAAATCAATACGTTTATTCAAATAAGAATCGCGGTCATCAGGTGCTCGCCAACCAAACGACGTCTGAATCAATTTATTCGCCATGTATCCTAATAAATACAACTTCTGTTCCAATGTTTTACAGTGAGGAAACAGGTCATTATTAAGAACTTCCATCGTAAACTCTCGTTTTTTCTTACTACCAGTTTCTTTGTCCATATTCATCGGTGTATACGCAGCAGAAGCGGTAATATGTCGGAGTGCGTCTTCTTGTGTCATATATTTACCGGCATCGATAATGGATGATTGTAAAAACTGTAGAATCTCAGCATATTTGTCTGAATGTATGTCTAATACAATATATTCGCACGCTTTTTTATCACTGGAAACCCCAAGTGCTCGAAATAGTACAAAGAGTTCAATGGGTTGTTTAATGCGCGGAATGGTAACAAATATAGGATTTCCAAACCCATTGTTTTTAGACGCAATCATCATCTCAATTTGCTTAGGTGAGATACATTTGAAATCGGGTACAGATTTTATTTCCGCAAACCAATTCCATTTGGTCGTGTTTTTGCCATCAAAACAATATACGCGATTTTCCGCAGCACGTTCTTGTCCAAGAACGGTCTTCTCTGAACCTTTGATGATAAAGTAACCTCCACAATCCATAGGGCATTCTCCGGTAAACGCGTGAGGGATATGACTATTTTGTGTCAAAACACAGATGGCGGATTTCAACATGATCGGCATTTTACCAATGTTTATTTTTGGTAGAGTGGTTTGAATGATTTTGGGTGTGTCCATTTTATCCGTGTTTCGAACAACATACTGAATATTGAGATCAATGTACATGCTAGAAGCGTAGGTAAAGTTGCGCAGTTTTGCTTCTTGAGGTAACATCATTTTAGTCGCTCCATTGTTTTCGTGGATTTGCGGCGTGAATAGCTTTAAATTTTCAAAATTAACAAACATTTCGAGCAAATATTTGTTATGTTCAGGTATGAAATCGTTTTCGGAACGGATAGACACCGGGTTAAACATTTGAATCGTTCTTAAAATTTGGAAATTGGTGAAATGATTGTAGGATTCGATTTGGTGGCGCACAAGTCTTTCCAGATGTTGTCCGCGAAAATAAGATTGAATCATAGTGAATGGTGCTTCTTCGTAATCGCCCAAATGACTAAGAACACCTTCGGGTTTTTTTTCTGATTTGACGTCGACTTCATGTTCATGTTCATGTTCATGTTCAATTATTTTTTGTATCATATCACTAGTAGAATCTGGTAATTCAACTGCGGATTTTTCTTCTTTTTTATTTTTTCGGGGTGCCCTAGGATTTTTTTTTGTTTTATCGGGAACATCCGGCAATTTCATCGTATCCATTTCTTTTACAATGCTCATAATTGATTTGTTACACTTGCGTTGAACACTGCTTTCGAGTTGTATACTCATGATGTTAATATAAATATATGGCTTTGTTTTTATGTTGTTTTTGTTATTTCAATTTTTGAGAATAGGAAAATTAGTTAATATAAAAATATAGAAATATTTACTATTTTATAGTAGTAATCATGTGTGGTATTGTAGGTATATTTGATGAAAATAATCACGATCTAAAACATGATTTGGTAGCGGGTATGACCTATATTCAACATCGTGGACAAGATTCAGCAGGTATTTCCATGGTAAATACATGTGGTAAAATACAAATACACAAAGGAATGGGTCTTGTTTCCGGCGTTTTTTCCAATAAAATAGATGGTTTGTTACGTGAAAATGTCATGGGATTGGGTCACGTTCGGTATTCTACACGCGGAACACTTACGATAGAAGAAGCACAGCCGTTATATACAAGTCATCCGTACGGTTTGTCTCTGGTTCATAATGGAAATATAACCAACATTCAAGAATTACAAACATATTTGGTTGAGAATCAGCGTCATATCAACACCAATTCCGACAGTGAAATTTTGTTACATGTTATAGCGAATGAATTAGCTAAAAAATTTTTAGATATGAATACGACGATTGAAGATGTAATGAAATTATTAAAGGGATCATATTCGGTGTTACTAACTATAAGTGGTGTGGGTATGGTGGCATTCCGTGATCCGCAAGGAATTCGTCCATTATGTTACGGTATGTCTGATAGTAATGGTTTTATGTTTGCTTCCGAGTCAGTCGCTCTAACTGGTACGAATTACACATTTGTGCGGGACGTTGCACCCGGAGAATGTATTTTTATATCGTTAGATGGCAAATATCATAGTAAAATTGTGGCAGAAAATCCCCGAAGAACTCCATGTCTTTTCGAATATATTTATTTTGCCCGTCCAGATTCAGTAATAGATGGTATTTCGGTTTATAAGGCTCGGGAAAAAATGGGAGCGTTGTTAGGGAATAAAATATTGGGAAATTTCTTTGATAATGCTCAAACGGTTTCTAAACGTCGGGCATTATTGAGTCATAAATATCGTAAACCCGTAACAGATATTGATGTTACAGATATTGATGTTGTGATTCCGGTCCCTGAAACTTCGAGAACCTACGCAATTTGTCTCGCTGAATTATTAGGTATACCATATCGTGAAGGATTTATTAAAAATAGATATATTGCGAGAACTTTCATCATGTCAAATCATCAAGACAACAATCATCGTAGTAAAATGGTTAAAATGAAATTAAATACCATTACTTCTGAATTTAAAGATAAAAACGTTCTTATTGTAGACGATTCGATTGTACGCGGGACAACGTCGAGAGAACTGGTGAGGTTGGCTAAAGAGGCCGGTGCGAAAAAAATTTGGTTATCCAGCGCGGCCCCTCCGATTCGTTATCCGAATTATTTGGGTATTGATATTCCTAGACAAAACGAATTAATTGCCTATAATAAATCGGAAAAGGAAATAGCAACTATATTAGGTTGTGACTGTGTGTTTTACAATGACCTGAACGATATTTGTGACTGTCTTATTGAATTGGCTTCTGAAAAAGGTATCCGTCTGGATGGATTTGAGGTTTCTTGTTTTGACAATAAAAAAACGATATAAAATATTCTTTCTATAATATCTAGCATATCCAATGTCACATATATCTAACGATAATTACATTGACTTATTAAATTCATTACATAATAGCCCGCAAATAGATTATTTTGATATGGTACATGTATTGAACGCCGCACATGTTCATTATTATGCGCAACAATATCATTATTTGTATCATAATATGCCGATTTATCCCACAATCAATGAGCAAAATTATTATCAACATCCTCTACCGAATGTCCCACTTTTTATAGCACCTCGTAAAATAGAAATTAATTGTTCGATTGATTCGTTAAGTGATATCATTGAATTGTTGGATAAATATCCCTATGATGCCGAATGTGAATATAATATTGATTTGAAAAATCTCCATAAAATTAGATCGGAATTGGTTCAATTGAACAGTATGATAGGTCTAGCGTCATTAAAAACATCCATATTAAACCAATTGATTTATTTTTTGCAGGAACCGATTTTATGTGAAAAAAATCGTGGATACAAACACACCATTTTATGTGGTCCTCCTGGAACAGGTAAAACAGAAATAGCGAAAATTATCGGCAAAATGTATTCAAAATTAGGTGTTTTATCGACAAAAACATCTGATAGTGAAGCTACCTTTGGAGTTAGGTTGGGACCAAACACACCTACAAACAAAATCGATGATTTATTGATAAATAAAAAGGATACATGTCCATTTAAAAAAGTTACACGTTCGGATTTAATTGCGGGATATTTGGGTCAAACTGCCATAAAAACAAATGATGTTATCAAAGAGTGTTTAGGTGGATGTCTTTTTATTGACGAAGCTTACTCTCTAGGTACTTCGACCAACAATGATAGCTTTTCCAAAGAATGTATCGACACATTATGTGAGGCGATGAGCGACCATAAAGATGATTTGATGGTGATTATCGCCGGATACGAAGATGAACTGAAAGAACAATTTTTTTCAGCGAATCTAGGGTTAGAATCACGTTTCATCTGGAAATTTACGATTGATAAATATTCTTCGGAAGAAATGCGCCAAATTTTGGAGAAAAAAGTTGTGGAAGAAGGATGGTGTTTGGACATAGACGTGAAAACACAATTACAGTGGCTTGAAAAAAACAAGGACGATTTTAAATATTATGGACGTGATATGGAGCAATTATTGTTACATGTGAAAATAGTTCATTCACGACGTATTTATGGAAAATCGCGTGATTTATGTAAAAAGATAACCATGGATGATTTGGAAAATGGGAGAAAGACGTTTTTAGAAAATCAAACCAATAAGAAAACAAAAATGTCTGAAAGCATGTATGGATTGTATTGTTAATTTCCCCTTATATATTATTATTATTATTATGAAATATTTGGGTATTATTCTAGTATTAGTTATTGTTATCTTGCTATTATTATCTCATTCTTATTTTTTTCAAAAAAAACGTTATGTTCCATTTACACGTAATGGTGATTATTATATTAAAGAAATACCGAATTTTCTTTCCAAAGAAGAGTGTCAAAAAATTCAGGAAATATCTCAAGGTAAGTTGAGTAAAAGTCGTGTTTATACATCTGATACGGATATTCAAGACGACAATGTACGAATTAGTGAACAATGTTGGTTAAAGGATTTAGATGATCCTATGTTGATTACTATATCTGAACGTATCGCAAAAATCACCCATACGGATGTAAAAAGTCAAGAAGAATTACAAGTAGTAAAATATAAGGAAGGAGGATTTTATAAACCACATTACGACGCGTGTAACAAAGAAACAGATGATTGTAAACGACTTAATGGAGGTTTAGGACCTAGATTTATTACATTTATTATGTATTTAAATGACGGATTTGAAGGAGGCGAAACACATTTTCCCAATATTCATACTTCGATTAAACCTGAAATGGGAAAGGCAGCCATTTTTTATAATGTGGACGATGACGGCGAAATTTTGCCAAAATCTTTGCACGGTGGAATGGGTGTAATAGGTGGTGAAAAATGGATCGCTAATAAATGGATTCGTTTAACCGCTTTGGCACATAAATACGATTAAAATTGGATTCATAACCATTTTTCTCCAATTTATGTGGGTACAAGATTTCCGTAGTATAAACTCTAAAAAAATAAATGAATAATATATTTATTTCAACTATATTATTCATTTTATGTCAAATATTACTGATAAGCGAACCATTAAAATTAATCCAGATTTATTTAAATTCCCAACAACAAATACAACACGAAAAAGAAGAGGTGAAAATAAACCACCAAAAATAAAAGTAAAAAATAGTGAAGATGGTAAGGAACAGACCACAAAAACCTTAAAAAGAAAATTATTAAAGCATATACGTAGTTTTCAAGAAGAAATACATAAAGAATCAAATCGAAAAGAGAAAATACCACTACCAAAAAATGACGACTTGAAACATCTACCGAATTCGGAAGGAGTTCACGATTTTAAGGAATCTATGGATTATTTGTTAAAATTAACCAAAGAATTGGACAAACGAGAACATGTTCCTGGGAATAATTACACATTGAAACATCGTGATGACATAAATTTACATAATGTGTTAAATACACCCAGCAGTATCTTTATTCCTACCAATGAATCTGTTTCACTGGAAATGCCTATTGAGTTGGGACAACCTATTTTGAATACACCCAAAAAAAGTATTAGACATGATCCTGAATATGGATGTCTAAAAAATGGAACAAAACCCACCTATCGAACATGGAAAACCCGTACACAACGGTCGTATACTTCTCCAGTGATTCAACCATTGATTGCGCAAAATGTTTTAGACCCCACCCAACAGCGAATAGAACAAATACGTCAGCGGTCTAAAATAACCAGGGTCAATCAACTTGCGTCTTCTCCCGAACCGATGCGTCTTCAAAAACCGGAGTCTCAAAAATGGACAGATATTGTTCAACGAGAACAAATGAAACAAATGAAGGAATTAAAAATCCCTAAAAAAATAAAGCGCCCCAAACAGTGCCAGAAGACGATGCGGAGAACATACCGTGTGGGACGTTCCAAGGTCGCACCAAGAATATCTGTGTTGATAAGTAACAGAACTATTCGTAAAAATATTACCACTCAGGCTCAACTCTTAAAACAGGTCCCTATCAAAGATGTGAAACAATATTTGATTAAGCACGGTTTTATACGTGTTGGTTCCATTGCTCCGAATGAGGTTCTCAGGAAAATGTATGAAAACGCACAAATGATGTGTGGTGAAATACAAAATCATAATCCAGATAATTTGTTGTATAATTTTTTGAATGGAGAATCGGAACAATAAAATTGAAAGTGTAATATATTACATATTATATCATAAATCATATCATGGAAAAATATTTGAAAATGTTACCCGAAGAAATTGTGAATCGTATTATACAGTATACTTACAATCCACAGCCGGCTATTTTATTGGAAGATATTCGTAATTATTCATACACATTACATATAATAGGTAAGGTTTACTATGAACGTTGGATTGTTGGAGAACATGAATGTGAACCAGAAGATAGAAATTGGTTAGCAAATGACATTCATCTGTTTATTACACGTGATGACGCGTTAAATATGACGTTTATAACTGATATTTTATCTAGGCATGTACGTATAAGAAATGATTTACATGCTATTCGTTATTTTACCATTTTGGATAGATTAGACACTGAACATGAATTGCGTGTGTATTGGGGACTCATGACACCAGATGAACGACAACGAATGATGGCTATATATTCTCATGATTGATTTCCTTCACATTTTTCTCCAGAGGAAGTAGAGAAAAATCTACATTTTTTTCTTCTTGAATTCTCGGTGTAACATACTTATTTTTGAATGCTTCCATAAATTGGAAGAAAAATTTATAGTAAAAAATGTCCATGTAAATAATAAAATTTACTTACATAAAAATATGATTCTAAATACGGGTATGTTTGATTCAACTATTATTGTTCCACAACATATATCCAGACACGCATTTTGTAGCGCACAATTTATTTTGTTTGACAGTTTATTAGCTTTTGTTCTCGAATATCATATATTGAGTTGTAATTTATTTTTGCTGTATGTTTCCACGATGCTCCATTGGAATTGTGTTCGCCGTATGACCGTAATCAAAATAGTGGACATTATATTGACAGTGAGTTCTGTATCACGTATGACGTTTATTGATATTGTTCGGTTTACTCCGTATTATCAAACAGTTTGGAATGTACATGTTTTTATAGCCATTGTCATGTTTGTCGTGAATGAAACTTTGTTTTATTATCAAGTAACTAATTCTGAAAACCGTGATAAAACCAACAATCATTTTCATTATTTTTCATTGAAATACACCATGCCTAATTCCCCAGCACGCGAGATGGCCTACTATCGTAATGTGTATACCCATATGTTTTTTTTACACGTAATGATTCCTGGTTCTTGTGCGATATGTGCGTGTAGAAGTTTGATGTATAATTACCACAATAATTTGTCGGCATAGTATCCATTTGTCCCGACAACTTTGCGATCTTTTTTGTGACGAATTCTGTAGAGTTTGCGACGCGTATCCGCATATTTTTTTCCGAATTTTTTCCAAAAGGTCGGATAATCATTGTAATCAGTCGCACCACATGTGGCGATTTTTACACCATTCTTAAATACATCCAATTTTTTCGCGGGATTGGTAGATCGCTTTACGGTGACCCTTAGTTTTTTTGCTTGACGACGCGTGTAGTTTGTGATGGTATACATTCTATACAATAACAAAATATTTTTATTAACTCATTTATATCTTCTTCGTATTTTGAATAAACCTAGTGATTTTATAAACTTATTTATTTTGGTGTATTGAAAATAATAAATATTAATGATAATAAGAAGGATTAATATCAACCAAAATAAATAATAAATAAAACTATTATATATGTACCATCGTATTTTTTTACTAATTTTTTTGTTATGTGTTTTTTTTATATTTTCGATTGCTATTTTTTGTTTTTCGATATCTTTATCATTTAATCTGTAAATATGATGATTCCATGAGTCAAATAAAATCATATAAAATAAATATGGGTCAGTAATTAATATAGTAAACATATTAACATTCGAACCGATGTTATTAGCAATTAGATTACAGTAGTCATAAGGATCTACAATAGTTTTTAATCTTTCTGAAGCGCACGGAAATTCTTTCTGTTGATTTAAAATATCGTTTTTAATTTCATATGACATCACGTCATTACTCGGTAATTTTACATTATCGCATATATATTTTGCTACCCACCTTGATTGTAATTCACTTATCATAGGTATAGAAGTCAAAAATGGTCTTATAAAACCGACAAACATAATAGATGGGTCATCTTTATAAAAAATATGTTTATATTTTGGAGAATTTACAATATTACCGTCTATGAATTTCATACATTTTAACGGTTTATAACCTGTACAAAATAGTATAATATCAAAATCATCCGAATTATTAGTTTCAAATGTTACCGTTTTTTGATCAATGTTTTTAACTTTGTTTTCAGGTGTAATTATACCCTTTGCGACTTGTTCGATAGTTTCTCTTGACTTTACATAATAAGAATTTAAATAATCACATTTCGATTGCCAAATATCAATACCTGAACCTCTTTCTCCCCACCAAAACTGCATATTATTAATTGAATAAGGATTCGTGTTATAATCTACGTATTTTTTTGTTGTAATATTTTTTATAGCGTAATCCGCAAATCTATTATAAAACATATCTCCTCCTTCATGAGCGCCGAAATTTCTCTGTTGAAACCATGTACCATTTTTAATAGAGACAGTAACTTTGTTCTTATTTTTTAACTCCATTGCGAAATCTGACATCGTGTCGCTACCACCAACTATTAATATTTTTTTACCCTCGACATTCTTTATTTTTTCATAAGAATCACTATGATATATTTCTCCAGTAAATTTTTTATAAAATTCATCATCTGGTATGTTTGGACAATCATTTACTGTTCCGGACGCAATCACAACATACTGTGCGTGATAAGTTTTATCGTTGGTATAAATTGTCCATTTATCGTCATTTTTTATTATTTTATAAACAGTGACATTTTGCTTTACGTACTGTAGTAAATTAAAATATTTTGCGTAATCTTTATAGTAATTTAAAATTACACTATGATGCGGAAATTCTGCGGTTGTTTCTGGTAAGGGAAAATCACTTATTGTCATATATAATTTGGAAGATACTGAATATGTATTTTCAAAAACACTGGGTTTATTTTTAATATTCCATACTCCGAAAGATTCTGGATTTTTGTCTAAAACCAAAATATCTCTATTACCTTCCTCAATTAAATGTTTTAATGTAAAAATACCTGATATACCTGAGCCAATAATTATTGTATTATAGTTATTCATATACAGTAAAAATACATTATTTTGTCAAACGATATTGTTTACATTATATCGTGACACAAACGATATAACACAGTAGTGTATTTATATTTTATTTACAAATATAAATACAACTTGCTAATACATATTAGATGTCGTTCTCGAATACATTGGTTCATGAATATTTGGAACTTACAAAGAAACACCAAACAGAATATGGTAAAAATACGGTTATCCTGTATCAAGTAGGTTCGTTTTTTGAAATCTATGGAATGAAAGACAATAAAAACGGGGAAATCAAAGGAAGTCAAATACAAGAAGTTTCACAAATTTGTCAGCTGAATATGTCTGAAAAAAAAATATATATTGAAAAAGACGTGATAACCATGAGCGGCTTCAGAGATTATTCCCTCGAAAAATACTTACCGAAGATTACCGAGGGGGGTTACACCGCCGTTGTATATATCCAAGAAAAAACCGCTGACAATAAATTCACTCGCAAATTAGACGCAGTATATTCACCAGGAACCTACATGTCCTATGATGTAGATACTTCTAGTCAAATCACCAACAACATTATGTGTATTTGGTTCGATGTTTCTAAATCGTCTCCGAAACGCCTGATTTACGGTGTGTCCACTGTAAATATTTTCACAGGAGAATCCTTCATGTTTGAACACGATTGCCCTTATCACATGAACCCCACCACGTTCGACGAATTGGAACGGTTTGTATCCGTATACAATCCCAGCGAGGTTCTCTTCCTATCATCGTTTCCCGCCAAGGATCTCGAAAAAATCCAACAATACTGTGGGATTCATGCCAATATGGTACATACATGGAATACGGAAGACCCCACCAATACAAAAACCCAAAATTGTGAAAAACAAGTCTATATACGCCACATATTGTCCACGTTTTACAGTGAAGATACTTACGATATTTGTCACGAGTTCTCCGAATATGCGGTGGCCACCCAATCGTTGTGTTTTCTTCTGAATTTTATTCAAGAACACAATCCCAATTTGGTCAGGAAAATCGCGCTCCCAAAATTCAATAATTCGTCGCAACGCATGGTTCTCGCCAATCACACCTTATTACAACTGAATATTATCGATGATTATGTGGTTGGACATGGCAAACCACGTGGTAATTTGTCGTCAGTTCTCTCCTTTTTAAATAAGGCAGTGACTGCTATGGGAAAACGCATGTTTCAACATCAATTGACCAATCCCACCTTCAATGTTGAGTGGCTACATACGGAATATAACATGATTTCTATGGTACTATGTTCAAAACCCGAGCCCTTCTTGGAAAAAACCAGAAAACAATTGGGTGGTATTCGGGATATGGAGAAAAATCTCCGACAATTGGTTCTCGGAAAATTATATCCGAATTCGTTGTATCATTGGTATCAATCCATAATTGTCATCCAGGAAATACACCAAGAAAATATAAAAAAAATGGTTCTCGAAGATTATTTGACGGATTATCGTACATCATCAGGATCCATGTCATCTTCCGAAAAAAATTTGACGGAAACAAATTACATAGGAAAATCATGTAAGAGTATTCTGGATTTTTTGAACAAACGTATGGTAATAGACGCTTGCAAAACGGTGTCTACAATACAATCATTTGAAGAAAACATTATTCAACCTGGTGTGTCCGCCGTTCTCGATGGAAAAATTCAAACTCGAGAACATTGTCGACAATTGTTTCAAGGAATACGTACCTATTTGACGGATCTACTTAAAACACAAATGAAAGATCAGGATGTATCTGAATACATCAAAATCCACGAAACAGAAAAGTCAGGGGCCACTCTACAGATCACCAAGAAACGCGGTTTATTCTTGAAAGCCGCGATTTCAGAGAACATCAAAAAGGGCAAAAGTAATGTAGAAATTATGGATGGCAGGTTCTCCTTGGAAGATATAAAATTTGTCACGGCAGCGTCTACTACAGATGAAATCAGTTTCCCTCTTTTGAATACCACCATTTCAAGTCTATGTAAAATTGACGATTCGATTAACAAGACCATTGCCGAAGTTTATGCTCAGGTTTTAGGTGAATTTGAAACAAAATGGTTTTTTGAATTGGAGAACCTGGCAAAATATGTGGCCAAATTGGACGTATTTCAAGCGAAAGTATATTCAGCACTTCACTATAATTATTGTTGTCCGAAGATATGTTCGGCGGAATCGTCGTATGTTCAGGTTCGCGATATTCGTCATGTACTCATTGAACATATCAATCAACAAGAAACATATGTAACGAATGACCTAAAATTAGGAGAACATGACGAACCAATTGGAATGCTGTTGTATGGAACCAACGCAGTAGGCAAAACATCTCTCATCCGCGCCGTAGGTATTGCGGTAATTATGGCCCAAGCAGGCATGTTTGTTCCATGTACAGAGTTTGTATATTCTCCCTTCAAGGCCATTTATTCACGCATTTTGTCCAACGACAATTTGTTCAAGGGTATGTCGACATTCGTGGTGGAAATGTCTGAATTACGGGTGATATTGAAAATGGCGGATGAACATAGTTTAATCTTGGGGGATGAATTGGCCTCTGGTACTGAGAATGAGTCGGCTCTCAGCATTTTTACAGCTGCGCTTTTAGGACTTCATCAGAAGGGAGCATGTCATATGTTTGCGACGCATTTTCACGAAATGGCACAGTTTGAAGAAATCCAAGCGCTTAAACGTCTCGCATTCCGGCACTTGTCGGTGTATTACGACCGTGAACAGGATTGTTTGGTGTATGACCGTAAATTGAAAGAAGGACAAGGTTCTCGCACGTATGGATTGGAAGTATGTGCGTCATTGTACATGCCACAGGATTTTATTGATACCGCATTCGAAATACGTAACAAATATTTTCCAGATACTCAGGGTGAGTTATCCAAACCGGTCACGAAATACAATGCGAAAAAAATTCGTGGCAAATGCGAAATTTGTAACGAAGAAATGGCGACGGAAACCCATCATTTGATGCCACAACACGAGGCAAATGCGCAAGGATTTGTTGGGACGTTTCATAAAAATCATACAGCAAATTTGGCCTCGCTATGTGAAAAATGCCATCATAAGTTTCACGAAGAATCCACCAAAATGACTATACCTGCGGTTCGTAAAAAAACTACCCGAGGAACAAAATTGATTGTATAACATTTTTTTGTATAAAATAACATTAATAGCACCAAAAATGGAAAGAGTTTATCATCTTCGTTCATCTAAGGGTTATTCTGAATACGTTTCATGTGATACTATGGTTAGTAATACTGATACACCATTATACGATGTAAATATTGATTTTGATGAAGCTTCTGTTGAATGGCGTCGTAATAAAAAACAATTAACCAACTGTACATTTGCTTATGTCTGTGGGATGTCAACGAAAAATGGTAAACCATGCCAGAGATGTGAATCGCATCGTCGATTTCATGTGGACAAATCAAAATAATCAAAGATATAGAAACATAATATACATATTATATTATTCAGCAAAATGAAATTATTATTTTTTTGTTTGATAAGTAAAATAAGTGCGTTATTTACTCCAATGAAATCATCCACGGATATTTTTCGTAACTGGCATTGTTTAGGTATCACTAAAAACATTAATTTCAATCGTCCCTATATTATCAATGTGGGTGAATTACCCCTAGCAATTTGGAAAAATCCAGTCACACAACAATTATCATCTGTCATCAATATTTGCCGTCATATGGGCTCCAAATTGGACAACGCGATCATCACGAACGAAGGTTGTTTAAAATGCCAATATCACGGACTGGAAATGTCTAGTACGGATACCTTTGGAGAAGTGATGGAATTCCAAGGGAAATTGTTTTGGTCGTATAAACCTCTTCGTCCAACCCCTTATAAAGTCCCGTTTTATGATAATCCATCTTATGAAACTTTTCATCTTGTGATTGATATGGACGCTGGATTGGTTGATAGTGTATTAAATACGATGGATATTCGGCACCCAGAATACGTACATCGTCTTGGGTTTGGTAACAGCAAACCGCCCACCAACATACAACAGTATTTGTATAAAGATGCGTCAACAAAATTACCATCGGATCACATTGGATTGTCTTTTGATTATTGTTCCAATCCTATCATGAGTAAATTGAATAACAACATGAAAACTACCAAAAATTTTCATATGTATGTATACCCGACGTTCTCTTGGTCACGTGTGTCGTTCAAAACAATAGACAACAAAGAAAACAATTTGATTATTGGTGTAAATCTACTACCATTAGGACCAGAAAAAACTAGGTGGTTTATTACTGTTTGTCATAATTATTATGTATCTGAAATACAAAAAAAATTTGTTCAAATGATGGCGGCGACCATTTTGGGACAGGATTATGCGCAAATGAGTAATCAATATCCCGACAATAAATTGAAACGTGCCATGTTGTTGGAACATACATTTCCGGATGAGGATGTGGTAGTTTGGATACGTGATATGTTTAAGAAATATAGGTATCCATCGATTGATGATTGTACTGATTTGTATAAAGACTATAAAATGTGTAATAAATTATCAAATATGAATGTAAATGATCATTATATATAATTGAATTTAAACATAATCTCTATTCTGTATAGGCTTTATTCTGGTCATATTGTTAGCATAAACGAATATAGTTCGATTTTGAAAAACAATCCGGCCAGAATAGAGGATAAAGCATGACTACTATTT
>Ga0194055_10000721_pt1 | contig 26732 bp, 21 predicted proteins | sample SepL449m_MetaG_FD_155482 | JGI IMG/M metagenome (GOLD analysis project Ga0194055, IMG submission 155482) | Anoxic zone freshwater microbial communities from boreal shield lake in IISD Experimental Lakes Area, Ontario, Canada - Sep2016-L442-9m | ecosystem: Environmental > Aquatic > Freshwater >... | reverse complement strand
CAGGAGTACCTCGTCCAGGTTTCCGCCGACCTCACCGGCTTGGAGCAGCGTGCAGTAGAGCTTGGAAAAGGCCTTGGGGTGCTTGGCACAGGCCACCGAGAGCGAGGAACCGTGCTCCAAGTCGAGACGCACCTGCGTCAGGATCCGGGCCAGCTCAGGGTTCTCGACCTGTGTGCCCAAGATGCCGAGTGAGCGCACCACCGACAGTCCCGAGTCCACCATGGTCGACAATTGGCGGGTCATGACGGCGATTTCGCGCAGTTTGATCCGGTCGGACAGGCCAGGAATCTTGATCTCGGTCTTCAGGTTGACCGCCGATTTCGGCGTCACGGAGATGGGCATGTAGCCCATCTCTCGGAGTCGACGGACGACCAGCGCCATGCTGTCGCCGTCGAGCTGTCCTTCGACGAGCTCGCCGCCCTTGTCGCGTACCTTGTAGTCGAATGTCAGTGCCACGGTTCCCCGATTCGTTGTTCGGTGGTGCGATCAGCGGTCATCACAGATGTAGGTGGTTGCGGAGGTCCTCTTCGTTTGAGGATCGGTCGTAGGCGATGGACTCAGAAATGATGCCGCTCTTGACCATCTGGGCCAGGCCCTGGTCCATCGTCTGCATGCCGAAGGACCCACCCACCTGCATGAGCGAGTAGATCTGGTGGGTCTTGCCCTGTCGGATCAGGTTGCGGATGGCCGAGGTGCATACGAGTACCTCTGCACAAGCGGCCCGTCCCAGGCCATCGGCCGTAGGTACCAGCTGCTGGGTGACCACACCTTCGAGTGTCGAGGCGAGCATGACCCGGATCTGCTCTTGTTGCTGGGTAGGAAAGACGTCGATGATCCGGTCGATGGTCTGCGGGGCATCTTGGGTATGGAGGGTGCCGAACACGAGGTGGCCCGTTTCGGCAGCGGTCAACGCCATCGAGATGGTCTCGAGGTCACGGAGCTCGCCGACCAAGATGACGTCGGGGTCTTGACGGAGGACACGACGGAGGGCCTCGCCGAACGAGTCGGTGTCCTCGCCGATCTCTCGCTGGGTGATGATCGAGCGCTTGTGGCTGTGGAGGAACTCGATCGGATCCTCGACGGTGACGATGTGGAGCGGCTTCGTCCGGTTGATGATGTCCACCAGCGACGCCAACGTGGTCGACTTTCCGGATCCGGTCGGTCCGGTCACCAGGACCAGGCCTCGGCGCAGGTCCGTGAAGGACCGGATCGAATCGGGCAGTCCGAGGCTGGTGAAGACCGGCATTTCGTGCGGAATGGGCCGTAGGGCGGCCGCCACCGTTCCCCTCTGGAGCGCCACGTTGACGCGGAATCGGCCGACACCGGGGATGGTGTGGGAGGTGTCGAGCTCGTGCTCGGCTTCGAACCGCTCGCGCTGCGAGGCGGGCAGGATGCCGAAGACCATGTCGCGGATGGTCTCGTTGTCCAATGGAGGGCAGCCTTCGATGGGGCGCATGGCCCCGTGCAGGCGGATCGTCCCCGGCATGGCCGCCGTCAGGTGGAGGTCGGAGGCACCCACCGACACGGCATAGCGGAGCAGGTCGTCGATGTGCAGCGGCATTGTGTCGTTGGCCGCGGCCGCAGGTATGCCGGTAGTGAGCAGGTCCTCGACCTTGGCTGCACGTTCCCGCTTGTTCACGGGGGATGTCGTTCCCTCTTCTAGGTCCCCTAGTGCCACCTCGGGGCGGCCGAGACGCTGGGCAATGAGCACGGGGTCAGCCAGCACCGGATGGATCCGGTGGCCGACCCGCCCGGCGAGCTCGTCGACCTCATGAGGGCTCGGCGGCTCCGAAAAGGCGACCACCAGTGCCTTCCCGTCGAACTGGAGACCGATGGCGTCGAAGTCGAGGCCTACCGTCACGGGCACCGCCGCCACGGCGTCGGGGTGGGGAGTGAAGGCGTCCAAGTCGACGGCCGGGAGTTGCGCCAAGGTGGCCAGGGTGCCGACCACGACGCTGGGCAGGGCCTGGCCCCTACTGATCAACACGAAACCCAGACTCCGTCCGGTGGCTGCGGCCTCGTTGACCAGGGGCACCAAATTTGCCTCTGTCTCGTAGCCAGCCTCGACCATGGCCTGCGCCAGTCGGGTGTTCCACACGCCTCGCGTATCCGACGTCACCGATGTCATGCCACCACCCGCAGGACTTCCTCGAGCGTGGTCTGGCCGTCGAAGGCCTTTCGCAACCCGGCCTGACGGAGGGCGACCATGCCCTGGCTGACGGCAAGGCGATGGATCTCGTCCACCGAACCTCCTTCGATGATCATGCGTTCGACCTCCTCGGTCATAGGCATCAGTTCAGCGAGTGCGAGTCGACCGCGGTAGCCGGTCTGCGCACATGCAGAGCAGCCGACCGAGCGGTACACAGTGTTCAACGATCCGACAGCCTCGGCCTCGGCCAAGGTCCAGCCGGCGGCAGCCACATCCGCCTCAGACGGTTCATAGCGCTCCTTGCAGTGCAGACAGAGCCTCCGAGCCAAGCGCTGGGCCACGACACCAGAGATGGCCGATGTCACCAAGAACGGCTCGATGCCCATCTCGATCAGGCGCATCGGCGTGGCTGAGGCGCTGTTGGTATGGAGGGTGGCGAGCACCATGTGACCAGTGAGGGCGGCCTCGATGGCGATCGATGCCGTCTCCTTGTCTCGGATCTCTCCCACCAGCACGATGTCAGGGTCGGACCGCAAGATGGATCGAAGGGCGCTGGCGAAGGTGAGCCCAGCTTTGACGTTGAGCTGAACCTGGTTGACACCCTTCAAGGGAACCTCGACCGGGTCCTCGACGGTAATGATGTTCTTTTCCGAGGAGTTGAGCGCGGTGAGGGTGGTGTAGAGCGTGGTCGACTTGCCGGAGCCGGTCGGTCCGCTGACCAGGATCGTCCCGTATGGCTTGGTGTACAGCGACTCGTAGCGACCCAGCATCTCGGGGTCGAATCCGAGTTCAGCAAAGCCCAGGACCACGCTCGACTTGTCGAGGACCCGCATCACGATCTTCTCTCCGTAGATCGTCGGAAGGGTAGCCATCCGAAGATCGATCCCCTTGGCTCCCACGTTGAGCGAGATGCGACCGTCCTGAGGTACGCGGTGCTCAGCGATGTTCATGTCTGCCATCACCTTGAGCCGGGTAGTGACCGCCGCGGCGATGGACTTCGGTCCGGTCGACACGTCGTGGAGCACGCCGTCGATTCGGTAGCGGATGCGCAGATCGGTGGCCGTCGGCTCGATATGGATGTCGGAGGCTCGTTCGTTGAGCGCCTGGAGGATCAGGAGGTTGACGTAGCGGACGATGGGGGCCGTCTCGGTGACGGTCTGGATGTCGTCGACACCGCTGTCCTGGATGCCTCCATCAATTCCGAGCGAGGCCTCCATGGCCATGTCGGCGGCATCACCGCTGTTGAAGGCCCGCCCGATGTGTGCGCTGATCTGGGTCCGGGTGGCCACCACCACGATGAAGTTGGGGCCGAGGATGGTCCGGAGGTCGTCCATGGCGAAGACGTCGGTGGGATTGGACGCAGCGACCACAGGGACGGAGTTGTCCAGGGCGATCACCATGACGTTGTGGTGTCGGGCCGTCGTTTCGGGGATGACCTCGGCCACGGAAATGTCGACACCGACGATGTCGAGGTCTACGAATTGGAGGCCCATCTCTTCGGCCATCCCCCACATGAGGTCGGCCTCGGTGACCAGCTTCTGGTTGGTAAGGATCCGAGCGATGCTCAAGCCGGTCAGGTTGTGCTCTTCGAGGGCCAGGCTCATCGCCTCGAGGGAGACCCGGTTCCCTTCGACCAATGCCTTGGCCAGGGGCGGAAACCCGGCCGTGGCGGCTGCCGTGGCCTCATGGTCCTCATGGTCCTCAGGGTCCTCGGGGTGGAGGTCGTGATAGGTGGCCACCGCCTCGGCCACCAGGTCGGCCGCGTCATCTGGCGTGTCGCCTGCCCCTTCGGCCAGGATGCTGTCCACTTCGAGAGTCAGAGCCAGTGCCGCTAGTTCGTCGGCCGCTGGGGACGCGGAACCGTTGACATCATGAGATGGTGCCAGCGGAGCGGAATCGGCCGTGTCAAGCACTTCGGAGAGCGCCATGTCGAACGCATCGACTGGCGTTGGATCGGCGTTGCTGCTTGCGGGGACGACGGGGCCAGCAGACCACTCGAGGCCCTCCCCGAACATCATGTCGAGGTACCGGTCGATCTGCTCAGGGGACGCCACCACCGAAATGAAGTCCCGCCCCAAGAGGGCGCGGATGGAGTCTTGGGCAAAGAGATCGGAGGGGTCGGCGGTTGCAATCACCGGAGTCCCGAACTTGCGTTTGATGGCTACCACGCGGTGGTGGCGCGAAAGTTCGCCCGGCAGGATTGTGGCCGCGGCAGGATCGACGCCATAGGCGTCGAGATCGACGAACTCAAGATCGCGTTCGTTTGCCATGTATCGAATGGCCTCCACGTCGCTCATGAATCAATCATCGGCAGACTGCCGTCCAACATTGAATGAGATTCCCTGTGATCCACCCGCACTGGAGTCCGGGGACACCGGACCGTTGGCATTTCTGCATCGTTCGCCACCCTGTTCGCCGCCTGCCTGCCGCCGTGTGCACATTGCGTGCATGGCCACACCTGCCGCTAGGGATTCGGGCGACTCCGGTGAGACTCCTTCAATGGTAGGTGCTAGTGCCTCGTCTCCCGCTACTAATTCCGGGTGCGAAAAGGGTGCGAAAACCATTGGATGTCACCAGGGACCACTAGGGTGAACCGCCACGCGACAACGAGAGGACGGACGCCAGGATGCACCTCACCATGTCGATCGGCGGCCGTGCATCCCCTTGTCATCGCGTGTTCTTCCCTGATTCGCCGTCTATTCCTGAAGTCCCTACCGGATCAGTCCCTACCGGATCAGTCCCTACCGGATCAGTCCCTACCGGATCAGTCCCTACCGGATCAGTCCCTACCGGGGCAGTCCGGTGACCGGCTTGCGTGGAGAGCCCGAGTGGTTCGTGATCGCCGTTGCCGCCTTGTTCGGACTGGGAGTTGGCTCATTCCTGAACGTGGTGGTGTACCGCGTTCCGCTCGGCCTATCGGTGTCGAAACCCCGTTCGTTCTGCCCGACCTGTGATCGCCAGCTCTCGTGGTGGGAGAACGTCCCGGTGGCCTCATGGCTGGCCCTTCGAGGCAAGTGCCACACCTGCCACGAGCCCATCTCAGCCCGGTATCCCCTGGTCGAAGGGGCCACCGCCGCCGTCTTCGCCCTCGTGACTTGGGCCTGGCACGGCTCGCTGCTGTCTGGCGGCTACTGCGTCTTGGGTGCCACGGTGATCGCCGTGAGCCTGATTGAACTAGGTGGGCCGCGGGCGCCGCTGTCGGTGGGGGCCACGGGAGCGGCTCTGGGCCAGACGCTCATCATCGGTGCCGCCATGTGGCTCGACGCTTGGAGTGTGCTTGTCTGGTCGCTGGTGGGTCTAGTGGTAGCCACGGTCACCCTCGCCGTGCTGCGATCCCGCGACCCGGACTGCCGTGACCCTCGGGGTCATGGACGCACTCTGCTGGCTACCGCTGGCTGCTGGTTGGGCGGACTCGGCGCCGTCGCCGTGGCTGCAACAGTGGCAGGCCTGGTGGCCTGGATCCTCACCGCCTTCGCCTGTCTGGTGGTGCTGTGGAATCGACGACGGCGTCCGCTGGCGATGGAGTCGTCTGGTCGCAGTTGGGGGCGATGGGTCCTAGCCATCGCCTCGGTGCCCCTCGTCACCGGTCTGGCCGTCGCTATGGCTGTGTCCCTCGCCGTCGCCAGGTGATCCACCTACGATGGACGCATGGGAAGCGCCCGACCACGCCATCCCGCTGTGCAGGTATGACCGGGCTGATCGCGCCATGACCGGGCTCGAGTCGGTCTATCGGACAGTAATTGTGGACGATCACGAACTACTGCGGGCCGGCACGCGCGGAATCCTCGAGGATGCCTCGGGATTCGTGGTGGTAGGGGAAGCGGCCGATGCCGATTCGGCGCAGGTGGTCGTCGCTGAAACCCTTCCTGAACTGGTCATTACTGATATCCGTCTCCCGACGACCAATGGGATCGATTTGGCCGCTCAACTGGTCAACGACCACCCCGGACTGGTGGTAGTCATCTTGAGCGCCTACGACGACGAGCACTACGTCCGGGCCGCCTTGGCCGCCGGAGTATCCGGCTACCTGCTCAAGACCATGCCCAGCCACGAGCTCGTGACGGCCTTGCGCGACGCATGCGCCGGAGCCGGAGCCGGAGCCGGCCGCAGTACTCGGATCCCTCACGGTCGAGGGGAAAAGGATCTGTCCGCCCATGCAGTCGATCCCAGTGAGCAGCTCACCGCCCGCGAGACCGAGGTCGTACGCCTGGTCGCCCGAGGAATGGCGAACAAAGTGATCGCCCAACAGCTCAGCATCAGCCCCCGCACCGTCGAGGGGCATCTCAACCGCGTGTTCGACAAGTTGGGCATCGTGTCTCGCACCGAGCTGGTCCACTACGCACTGGCCAACAGCCTGTTCATCCGTGATCCCCAAGGCGGGCCAGGAGCGGACCCTGTGAGCGACACTCCATGACCGGTCCGGTCAGCGCTCTGCCACCAACGACGAGCAGCCTGCCTGCGGTGCCAACTCGAGGCCCCTCGGGGCCGCCATCGGCTATCGCTCCCTGGACGGACTCCCAGTTCTGGATTCTCCAGGTCGTGATACTGGCCCTGGTGCTGATCCGACTCGCCATGACGGTGTCGTTCGATCTGGCGCCCACCAACCTGGTCCTCGAGCTCTCCACCATCGCCATCTTCTTCGTCCCTGTGGTTATCGCCGCCCTTCGGTATGGACTGGTGGGAGGGCTGGCCACTGTCGCTTGGATCGCCGTGCTGTCGGTTCCCGGATTCGCCGAGGCGGCGAAGCACGGCGACATTGGCGCCCTGTGGGCCGAGGTGTTCCAGGTCGTCGTGCTTGCCGTGCTGGCTGGCCTGATCGGCCAGCAGGTATCAGCGGAGGCCACTTCTCGCGATCAAGCCGAGTCCGCCTTGCAGGCCCGCCTGCGCGCCGAGATGCTCTACGAGGACATCTTCGAGTCCAATCGATCGCCCATCCTCATTGTCGATGCCGACGGCTACGTCGTCGATTCCAACACCTCAGCGGATCGGGCCTTTGGGTCATCGACGCACGAGACTCGGCCTCTGGCGCCCGAGACGGCTGTACCGCCGCGCCGGCGCCTGGTCGATGTGGTGGGACCGGAGGCGGCCGCTGTCGTCCTGGCCCACCTGGTGTCAGGCGGTGGCCCATCCGGCGCACCGTCAGTCGCCACGCCGTCGGCCGCCACGCCGTCCGAGGATGCCGAGCACCTCGACGCCGAGGAGCGTGTCCGACCCGTCGCCTACGAAGTAGACGGGCAACCGGTCTTGTACCGGCCGACGGCAACCCTGGTCGGCTCAACCGGCAGCGACCGGCGCGTGCAGGTCATCTTCGAGGACGTCACCACCGAGACCCGCCGCCACGACCTGATGGAGGCATATGCAGGACAGGTGGTCCTCGGCCAAGAAGAGGAGCGGCGCCACATCGCCCAAGAGCTCCACGATGGACCGCTCCAGACGCTGATCCATCTGTGCCGACAGATCGATTCACTCGATGCCGCCCAGCGCCCGCTGGGCACGGCACCCCCCACCCTGGCATCGCTGCGCACCACAGTGGAGGAGACGGTCGCCGAGCTCCGGTCGCTCGCCAAGGGTCTACGCCCCTCCGTTCTGGACGATCTAGGTCTGGTGGCCTCTATCAACCAGGTGCTGACCGAAGCCACCGACCGGCAAGGGTTCCAGGGCCAGTTCGACGTGAGCGGTTCGGAGCGCCGGCTTCCCCCTGCAGTCGAACTAGCCCTGTTCCGCATCGCCCAAGAGGCGGTCACCAATGCGGAGCGCCATGCCACGGCCAGCCAGGTCACCATTTCGCTCGAGTTCGCCGACGACCGTTTGCGGCTGCGAGTCGAAGACGATGGCGTCGGGTTCGACCAAGAACACGAGATCCACCCAGAGGATGGCCACTCCCTCGGCCTTCCCGGCATGAGTGAGCGCGCCCGACTGGTGGGAGGACGCCTGAAGGTCCGATCCCAGCCTGGCCGGGGCACGAGGGTGGAGGTACAGGTACCCACCAAGGTGCCCGACATCGATTGACCAGGTCAGCGACCGCTTGACACGCACTTGCAGAGTGCCACAGGGTCAAAGGCGAGGGTGATGGTGATGGTGAGGGTGGCAACTGTCACCCAACTGACATAGAGATTGTGACCGGATTTCCGCCAATTCATGTGATAATAGGAATGTGGAAGAGATCCTCATCGAGTCGTGCCACAGCACGTGGATCATCGACAGGGAAAACTCGAGGTTCCGTCGGGTGGTCAAGTCGGCCCACCAGACCGGAGCGCCCGCTACTACCGAGTGGCGCCCGTGCTACGGCGTGGAGATCGACCCGCAGTCCGAGTCGTTCGTCGTTCTCCTGAATCCGGAAGGTACCCGGCTATTGCGGAGCTGGCGCCACGTGGAGCACTGTGCGCAGTGTGGTGGCGAAGCAACATCGGAGTTGTCACTGCGCGATCTGCGCTCCGCCATCCGCAGCTAGTCAGTTCCCACCACAAGATTCCGCTGGATGCAGTGGCCCCGGTCGGATGGCGACCTTTCCTAGAGCGAATGCTCGCGCTTCCACTGGCCTGAGCTGCCACCGGTCTTCTCCCACAGCATCAACTGGTCGATGCTCATGGTGCGGTCTGCCGACTTACACATGTCGTAGACCGTGAGGGCGGCCACGGCACATGCCGTCATCGCCTCCATCTCCACCCCGGTCCGGTCGATGGCCTCCACCTTGACTTCGACTTCCACGTAGTCGTCGCCGATGGTGAAGTCGACCTGGACCGATCCGACCAGCAGCGGTTGGCACATCGGGACCAGATCAGCGGTCCGCTTGGCGGCCTGGATGCCAGCCACCCGAGCCGCGGCCAGGACATCGCCTTTGGTAATGGCGTTGTTCGCCACCTGGGCCGTCGTCTCCGGTTTCATCGCCACTCGGCAACGAGCCAACGCTCGTCGCAGCGTCGCCTCCTTGGGCGACACGTCCGCCATACGGGTCCCACCAAAAGGGTCCAGGTGGCTCAAGCTCCGGTCGGTCACAGTGCGCTCCCGTCGATCACGTGGGCCAGTCTACGGGAGTCGGTGTCCATAGGACGGCATTGGCACTCGCTCAGGTAGACTGCCAGCCGAACGCCGACCAGGACCGGAAGGAACACCGCGCGTGCCCACCTACGAATACCGCTGTGAGAGCTGTGCGACGAACTTCGATGTCGTCCAGTCCTTCCACGATGACCCACTCACCGAATGTCCTACTTGCGGCTCGCCGGTTCGCAAGGTGTTCGGCAGCGTCGGCATCGTGTTCAAAGGGAGCGGCTTCTACAAGACCGACAGCCGATCGGGCAGCGGGTCCAAGTCGGGTGGCAGTGACTCCACAGCCACCATTCCGGCCAAGTCCGACACCGGCGGTTCCGGGTCGGGCTCTGACTCCGGGTCGGGCTCTGACTCCGGGTCGGGCTCTGACTCCGGGTCGGGCTCGGGATCGGGACCGAAGGAGTCGTCGGGTTCCTCTGGTTCATCGGATGCAGCCAAGCCCGCCAAGACTCCGGCACCTTCATCACCGGCCAAGAGCAGCGGATCCGGTAGCTCCTCCACCTGATCGCACCGTCCATGGTCCACCGAATGCCTCGACATCTGGTGGCGCGTCTGGTGTTGCGTCTGGTGTTGCGTAAACCGAAACCCAACCGATGAAACCAGTCCAGGTCGGATGGCCACGGTAGCCATATCGAGGCACTGTCGACGTGGCGTACAAGAGGAAATATGTGCTGCGATTTGGCACATTGGTCCTGTACAGTTGGGACGATGGACGTAGCGGACCTAGACAGACTCCTCCTCAAGTTGGCAGAACTCGATGGTTCCGATCTCCACGTCAAGGCAGGCGCACGCCCCCGCCTACGGGTAGCCGGAGCGCTTCGCACACTCGACGACGAAGAGGCGTTCACCGCTCCGGAAACCATGCAGATCGCCGAGGCGATGATGACTGAGTCCGTGCTCGCCACGTTCCGCGAACGTCGCGAAGCCGACTTCGCATATAGCGTGCCTGGCACCGGCCGCTTCCGGGTGAACGCCTACTACCAGCGTTCATCGGCCGCCCTGGCCATTCGCCGGGTGCGCGCCACCCCTGCCACCGCAAAAGAGCTCGGACTCCCCGAGGTCGTTACGAAGTTGGCCGGGGAGATGCGGGGCTTGGTGCTCGTGACTGGGCCGACCGGGTCGGGCAAGACCACGACACTGGCCGCCATGATCGACCACATCAACCACCTGCGCTCGTGTCACATCGTGACCATCGAAGATCCGGTCGAAGTCCTGCACAAGGATGACCTGGCGGCTATCGACCAGCGCGAAGTCGGCTTCGACACGGACTCGTTCTCCTCCGCTATGCGGGTAGTGCTCCGCCAAGACCCGGACGTCATTTTGGTCGGTGAGATGCGCGACCAGGAGACAGTGGCCGCCGCCCTAGGAGCGGCAGAAACAGGGCACCTGGTCTTCTCCACCCTGCACACGATCAACGCCACTGAGACGATCAACCGCATCGTCGACTTCTTTCCACCGCACCAGCAGTCGCAGATCAGACTCAGCCTGGCCGGGTCCCTCAAAGGGATCGTCTGCCAGCGGCTGATCCCTACCGTCGAAGGTGACGGCCGGGTCCCGGCACTCGAAGTCCTAGTCGTCAACGGCCGTATCCAGCAGTCGATCATCGATCCCCTCTTGACCAGCGACATCGAGTCGATCGTCGCCGACGGGGACTACTACGGCATGGTGACCTTCGATCAGTCCCTCGCGGAGCTGCTCTCGTCGGGCCAGATCACCCTGGCCGAGGCCATGTCCACGGCATCCAACCCCCACGACCTGAAGGTGATGCTCGAGCGGAAGGGGATCCTCCAAACCGGGAACCTCGCCGCACAGTTCACATGACCGAATCACAGATACAGGTCAGACGCTCAAGGTGATGCCTCTCTCTTCCGATAGTTCAACTGTGGCCCACCCGGCCATGAGAAGCACTGAAACGCCACCAAAGACCGGAGAACGGCAATGCGGAACGTGACCATGCCATCGGCGGACGGTGTGCGAACTGCGCCCTCTGCGCCCCCTGCTCGCTCCGTGGCCGCCTCGGCGGATCACGTCGCATCTGGACCTGCCTCTCTCACCCTGACTACGACGGGAGCCCCCACATGGCACGCATGACGGTCGGCCTCGATATCGGCACCAGCGCAGTACGCGCGGCCGAAATCGATATCTCCAAGCCCATGCCAGTCCTCATGACCTACGGCCAGGTCGGTCTGCCGCCCGGCTCGCTGGTCGACGGCGAAATACGCGATGCCTCGGCAGTGGCCGAGGCCATCGAAAAGCTGTGGAAGAACGGGCAGTTCAGCGGAACCTCGGTCATTGTCGGGATCGCTGGCCTTCGTGCCATCACCCGTGAGATCGACCTCCCCTACGTTCCTGACGACGAGGTCGACAGCGCCGTCAGGTTCCAGTCCGAGGAAGTCATCCCCTTCCCGCCGGACAAGACGATCCTCTCGTCCCAAGTGTTGGCCGACTACACCAATGAGGAAGGCGCAAAGATGCGCCGGGTCTTGGTCGCCGCCGCCCACGTCGACTTGGTCAACGGGGTGATCGAGGCCGTCGAGCGGGCCGGACTGACGGTAGAAGGCGTAGACCTCGTCTCCTCGGCACTGGTGCGGTCCATCGGTGCGAGCAAGGGCTCTGACCAGCCCGAAGCCATCGTCTCCATTGGTGCCGGGCTGACCGTGGTCGCCGTGCACCAATCTGGACGGCCGCAGTTCGTCCGCACCATTGGATCCGGTGGCAATGCCACCACGGCGGCCATCTCGTCCGCCCTCGACATTCCGATCGTCGACGCCGAAACCATCAAGTTCAAGTTCGGCGAAGACTCCTCCCAGATCCAGGCCGCCGAACGGATCGCCCAGCCCAGCATGCTGGAGCTGGTCGATGAGATCCGCAACTCGCTCCAGTACTTCGCCTCACTCCCCGGTCGACTGCCGGTGCACCGGGTGCTCGTCACCGGTGGCGGGTCCGAGCTCAGTGGACTGATCGCCATGATCGAGGAGCAAGTGCAGATCCCAGTGCACACCGGTTCGCCACTCGTCAGCCTGGACCTCACCAAGCTCGACATCACCCCCGAGCAGGCTGGCGAAGTAGCCCCTGTGCTGGCCACCCCGATCGGCCTGGCGTTGTCGGAGCCCGACAAGGCAGTCAAGAAGTTCAACCTGCTCCCACCTGAAGTTGCACAGAAGGCCAAGCTGAAGCGGATCCAGGAACGGACCCTGATCGGCTCCATCGTGGTGATCGCCCTCCTGGTTCTCTTCGGCGGTTGGAAGTTCCTCCAGGTCCACAACGCCCAGAGCGACGTCAACGATCTCCAGGCCAACATCGCCACACTCAATGCCCAGGTGCCGAAGTACGACCTGGTGGTGGCGGCCAACAACGCCTACACCAAGGGTCTGGCCCGAAGGGCATCAGTGCTCAATACTGCCGTGGACTGGCCGCTGGTACTGAACAGCCTGATCAGCATCACGCCGGCCAAGGCAGAGGTGCAGACCTTCGACGGATCGCAGCTCACCGCAGTGGCCGGTTCGACAACAGCACCTGCGCCCGGCGCCAAGTCCGATACCAAGTCGGCTGCCATCGGAACCATCAACATGCAAGTGACTGGTCCGGGTCCGAGCCTGTCCATTTCGGCTGCGTGGATCAACGCGGTATCGAAGTCTCAGTACTTCGCCAATCCGTTGCAGGGAGCGACCACGGTCAACCCCGACTCTTCCATCTCGTTCCCCTTCAACGTGTCGATCACACCGAACGCCGGTCTCATCAAGAATGCGAGCCTGAAATGAACACGATCCGCGAGTACCGCATGCCGTTGCTTATCGCTGGTGGAGCTCTCGTGGTGGCCATCCTGCTCTGGGTGGTGCTGATCTCCCCGCAGAATGCCAAGGTGGCCAGCCTCAAGGTCGAGACTGAGCAGCTGCAGGTCCAGGAATCGACGTTGCAGGCCCGGCTTACCGCGCTGCAGTCCGAGGGACAGAAGCTCTCGTCGAACTGCACCGACCTCGAGAAGATCACCACGGAGATCCCGTCGGTCCAGAGCCCGACCGACCTCGATGCCGAGGAGTCGAGTTTCGAGGTCCAGTTCAACGACCTAGCCGCTTCATCGGGGGTCAGCCTGGCCCAGTTCAGCGGCTTCGCCCCATCTGCTGCCTCAGCCGCCCGTCCCACCGCCGGGGTACCGGCCACTGCTGGAGTACCGGCCACTGCTGGAGTAACGGCCGTTCCCACCACGTTGACCGTCCAGGGGAACTACGGACAGATCACTGCCTTCGTCAACGGCCTCGACGGCTTCCCCCGGTTGTTCGTAATCCAGAAGTTCGTCCTGGCCTTCGGGGCGGCGTCCACGTCAGCATCAGGCGGTGCGGTGTCGAGCAGCGCAACTGGCGCAGCTAGTGCTACCCAGCCACCTCTGTGGATCGGCGGCCAGCAGACGTCGCCGTCCAACGGCCCTTACAACCTGCAGATCACCGGCTCGATCTACTACACCTCGGAGCCGAATGCCCTAGCCACATGCAGCAAGGCCAAGGCGGCCGAGGCCACCAACAAGTAGTCGCAGGCCGCGCTGCAGCTTGGGCTGCTGCGCGGGTCAAACGCCGCTGATCTGCATATCGCCAATGGCCAGTGTCTGGCCGGCGGCGATACCGGGGAGCCACTCGACGTCGGCTCCCACCGCCACCAAGGACAGCAGCATGCGCTGCAGGGTGGAGGCCACGGTGATCTCACGGACCGGCTCGGCCAACTTGCCGTCGCGGATCATGAGGCCTTCTGCCCCCACGGAGAAGTCGCCGCTGATCGGGTTCACCCCGGAGTGGACGCCGGTCATCGACTGGACGAAGAGCCCCTCTCCGACTGCGGCCAGCACCCCGTCCTCGTCGTAGCCCTCGGGTCCAGGGGCCAGGGTCAGCGCACGACACCCGGGTCCCGGGGTTCCGGCATAGCCACCGCGCACGGCAGATCCGGTGGAGGCCACACCCGACCTCGAGCCGGACACGGTGTCGTACAGGAATCCACGGAGGACACCACCCTCAATGAGGGCGTTGCGCCTACAGGCCAGACCCTCGGAGTCGTAGGCCGCCGCACCATAGGCACGGGGGTCGGTCGGGTCGTCGACCAAAGTAAGCCCCGGGTGGCCGACCTGCTCACCCACCCGTCCAGCAAAGATCGAGCGTCCTTTGGCCACTGCCTCACCGGACAGGGCCGACGAGACGATCGACAGGAGCGTCGTGGCCATCCTCCGGTCGAAGACAATGGTGGAGCGGCCCGAAGGACCCTTGACGGCCCCGAGCAGGCGCACAGCACGACTGACGGCATCAGTGGTGGCTCGCTCCGGATCGAGCCCGTCGAAGCCTCGGCCGACACTGAAGCCACCCCCGGTCTGGCTGGCATCGCCCTCGCCAGCGATCACACCGACCGACAGGTAGCCCGATGTCTTTCGGGTGGACGAGCGGATCCCGGTAGTCGACACCAGGGCGGACTCGGCCGCCACATCGCCGTAGTCGGCCGAGCTGACCTGGCGGATCCTGGGATCCGCCCCGCGGGCCTGGGCCTCGAGAGCGAGCGCCAACTCGATCTTTCTCGTGGTCGGCACCGACTCCAAGAGGTCGTCCCACAGGTCGATCGGCACCGCAGCCACACCGTCGGGAACGGCCAGCTGCACATGCTCATCCGCCGTGGCGAATATGGCGTTGTCCCTGGCCTCTGCCAGTGTCTCGCCCAGGACCGACTCGTCGAGCGAACCGGCCCAGGCAAAGCCCAACCGGTGGTCGACGATGACCCGGATGCCGATGCCCGCCGAGGTCGCCGAGGTGAGCGACTCCACTTCGCCCTCGTAGGCCCGGACCTCGGTCTCGGTGCCCCGGGCTACGTAGACCTCCATCTCCTCACCCGATCGGGCCCAGCCCGCCACCCGCTCAGCCAGAGCCACTAGTGCTTCAGGGTCGCCCGCTGACACTCGACCGGCAGTGTTGGTCTCTTCTGTCGTGGTGCTCACTCTGCTGTCCCGCCGATGGTTACGCCGGAAAGGCGCATGGTGGCCTGGCCGCAGCCGACCGGCACGCTCTGTCCATCCTTGCCGCAGGTGCCCGGCGTCATCGAGAAGTCCGTGGCCACGGCATCAATGCGCTGGAGGATCTCGGGGCCGTTACCGATCAGGTTGGCGTCGCGCAGTGGTTCGGTGATGACGCCGTCCTCGATCAGGTAGGCCATGGTAGTGCCGAACACGAAGTCTCCGGTGGTGGTGTTCACCTGGCCGCCGCCGAGCTTGGCCACATAGACGCCCCGCTGGGTCTGAGCGACGATCTCGTCAGCATCGTCGGTCCCGGGCAGCAGAAACGTGTTGGTCATCCGCACCATGGGAAGGTCCCGGTAGGACTGGCGGCGGCCGTTGCCCGAGGACAGGCGGCCCTCCTTACGGGCCCGCAGGTAGTCCCACAGGTAGTCGGTCAGGATGCCGTCTTGGATGAGCACGTTCCGCTGAGCCGGCCGGCCTTCGTCATCGACGCCGAACGTGCCCCACTCCGACCCGATGGTGCCATCGTCGACCAAGGTAACCAGGGTGCTGGCCACCTGTTGGCCTACCTTGCCGGTATAGACCGAGGCGTTCTTGACAATGTGATCGGCCTCGAGTCCGTGCCCGCACGCCTCGTGGAACAAGATGCCGCCGCTCCCGCCGGCCAGCACCACGGGGAGTTCGCCGGAAGGGGCCGGCCGGGCTGCCAACTTGGCCAACGCCTGGGCGGCGGCGGTACGGGCTAGTTCCTCTACGGATACTTCGTCGAAGAGCTCGAAGCCGAGCGTGCGAGCGGCCGTTTCGTATCCGGTCTGCATGCCGGTATCGCCTAGGGCCACGCACGATACCGAGAACCTGGTTCGGGCGGCCTCGTCGCCGGCCAGCAGTCCCTCCGAGTTGGCGATCAGTACCCGCCTCGTCGAGGTGCCGAACCCGGCCTGGACCTGAGAGATGCCAGCACCCGAAGCCCGGGCGGCCTCATCAGCCCGCTGCAGTAGCTCCAGCGCATCGGCCTTGGATCCGGTGGTGGGCGTGGCGCGCCCTTCCATCGACGATGACGCCGACCCGGTCAGTGCACCAGAAGTGACCGTCCGGGTGCCCCCTCCCCCGCTACGAGCCACTGCCGATGCTGCCTCGGCTGCCCGCATCAGGCCGCGTTCTGTCAGATCTGCAGTGTGGGCGAACCCGGTGGTCTCCCCGGAGACGACTCGGATGCCCGCACCTCGGTCGCGTCCCGACGAGAGCTCCTCGACACGGCCGTCGTCCAGCATGGCCGACGAGTTCACCTTGTCCTCGGCGAAGATCTCGGCGAACTCTCCGCCGTTGCGCAGTGCTTCGGAGAGCACCCGCTCCAGTACTGGGGTTTCGATCACGACGTCCTCCTCAGGTCCGCTGCTTGGCCTCTTTTGGTCTGACACTGCTGCTCGTACGCGTGGCTATGCGGCTTCGCATCGATTGTGACCGGTTGAGCCGGGTGGCCGACGCCGGTGTCCGTCGCGTAGCGTACCGTCGTGGCCCCCCGCACCGGACTGACCGCCCGAATCGAACTCGTAGTGACCGAGGAGGACACCGCTGAGGCCTTCCGATCGGGGTCAGTGCCGGTGCTGGCCACCCCCCGCCTGGTTGCCCTGTGCGAGGAGGCGAGTTGCCTGGCCATCGAGGGGCACCTGCCCGAGAACGGGACCTCGGTGGCCAAACGGCTGCAGTTCGACCACCTGGTGCCTGTCGGCGTTGGCGGAACGGTGTGGGCTGAAGCCACGCTGGACCGCATCGAGGGCCGGCGACTGGTCTTCACCCTATCTGTATCGGAGAGCGGTGGCCTGGTGGCCGCCGGCAAGCTGGTCCGGGTCATCGTGGACAGGAACAGCTTCCTCGATAACGTCCGCTAAGGGCGAAGTGGGGGGTTGCGAGGGTGTCGTTCGGGTCACCATGGGCTGACCCTGAAGTGGAATGCAGCCTGGCCCGCGCTGGTAGCCTGAGAACAAAGGCCCACGCTGAACATGATCCTCGAACACATCGACAGCCCCACCGACCTTCGTTCGCTGAACCCGGACGAACTCACCCGGCTCTCCCAGGAGATCCGGGAGTTCATCGTGGGCGCTGTCACTGCCACGGGCGGCCACCTCGGATCCAACCTGGGCGTAGTGGAGCTCACGCTCGCCCTCCATCGTACGTTCGACTCGCCCCGTGATCTGCTCCTGTGGGACACCGGCCACCAGGCCTACGTGCACAAGCTGGTCACCGGTCGTCGAGATGCCTTCACCCACCTGCGCCAAGAAGACGGCCTCTCGGGCTATCCGAGCCGGACCGAGTCCGAGCACGACTGGGTGGAGAACAGCCACGCCTCGACCATCTTGAGCTACGCCCATGGCATGGCCACGGCCCTGGAGTTGCAGGGCAGCGAACGCAAGGTCGTGGCCGTCATCGGCGACGGAGCCCTCACCGGCGGCATGGCCTACGAGGCTCTCAACAATCTGGGCCACTCGGGCAAGCGGGTGGTCATCGTCCTGAACGACAACGGCCGCTCCTACGCCCCCACCGTCTCCCAGTTGTCGCTCAGCCTCACCCATCTGCGGCTCAGTCCGGCCTATGTGCAGGCCCGCCAACGCGTGCGCACCATCCTCCGAGACTTACCCGGCGTGGGCGAACTCGCCTATTCGGGCATCCACGGCCTCACCAGTGCGCTGCGCGAGGTGGTCACGCCCCACACCTTCTTCGAGGCACTCGGGATCCGCTACGTCGGCCCCATCGACGGCCACGACATCGCCGGCACCGAGCAGGCGCTGGCCAAGGCCGCAGAGTGGCCGGGCCCCATCGTCGTCCATGTGCTGACTCAGAAGGGCCAGGGCTACGCCCCGGCCGAAGACGATGACATCCAGCGGCTCCATGACGTCAAGGTGAAAGTTGCGGCCGTCCAGGGACCGGCACTCGATGGCCCCGACGCTCCTTCAGATGTCATCGCCGCCGTCGAATCGGCCCTACAGAACGCATCCCTGTCGATCGGTGGCGCCGACATCGCACCCGATGTCCCGGTCACTACCTACACCCACGCGTTCACCCGGGCGCTCCTCATCCACGCCGAAGCCGACGCCAGGATCGTGGCCATTACCGCTGCCATGCCCGGCCCGACGGGACTCCTGCCCTTCGAAGCCCGGTTCCCTGACCGCTTCGTCGATGTCGGAATCGCCGAACAGCATGCAGTGACCTCGGCGGCCGGCATGGCCATGGTCGGCCTCCGTCCAGTCGTCGCCGTCTACTCCACGTTCTTCTCCCGTGCCTTCGACCAGGCGAATCTTGACGTCGGCCTCCACAAACTCCCCGTCGTGCTGGTGCTCGACCGGGCCGGCATCACCGGTGACGACGGTCCCAGCCACCATGGCATCCTCGACATGGCCCTCAGCCTTTCGATCCCTGGCATGACCGTCTTCGCTCCGTCGTCAGCGCCCGAGGTCGAAGCCATGCTGGCCACCGCCCTCACCCTCGATGGCCCGTCTGTGATCCGGTTCCCGAAGACCCCGGCGCCCGCTACTGCCATCGGCTCCGAAGGATCCGGGCTGGAGGCCCGCTTGGTGCGCCAAGGGGACGGATCGGTCTGCATCCTGGCGGTCGGCAAGATGCTGGGCGCAGCCGAAGCGGCAGCTATTCGGCTAGCGGCCGAGGGGATCGATGTGACCATTTGGGATCCTCGAGTGATCTCCAGCCCCGACCCGACCATGTTGGCCGATGCCGGTCGCCATGCCGTGGTGATCACCATCGAGGACGGCATCCGCCAAGGCGGGGCCGGCATGTTCTTGGGCGATGCGCTGCGGGCCTCGCTTCCGCTCGGGGCCTGCCCACCGATCATCCACCGGGGCGTCCCCCGCTCGTTCCTGGCCCAAGGACGGCCGGACAGGATCCTGGCCCGGCTCGGCCTCGACGAGGACGGTGTCGTGCGCACCGTGCGCGAGGCGCTGGCCGAACTGCAGCACCCCGCCGAACTGCGCAGCCCGGTCGATCCGGTCGATCCCGTCGATCCGCGGCCTGCAGGCGACCACCGCGGCCCCAAGCCGCCGCCCTTCGCTGGCACGCATCCCGTCGACATCGTCGACGCTGTCGACTGAAGGACGCTTTGACGGGATAGTTCGACCCCAGAGTTCCTGGGCCACCTGCCACCAATACGGCAACGTGTTCTACTATCTGGTCGATGACTACGTTCAACCTTGCCGACATGTTCGAGGCCGCTGTCGACGCCTTCGGGGACCGGGAGTACCTGGTAGCCGGGGGCAAGCGCCGCACCTACGCCCAGATGGAAGAGCGAGCCAACCGCCTGGCCCACTACCTCGATGCCCACGGCGTGGGTCCCGGTGACCATGTCGGCATCTACGCCCTCAACAGTGTGGAGTGGGTCGAGGCAGCGTGGGCCGTCTTCAAGCTCCGGGCCGTGTGGATCAACATCAACTACCGGTATGTGAAAGAGGAGCTCCGCTACCTGTTCACCAACGCCGATCTTGTGGCCCTGATCCACCAGGCCGAGTTCTCGCCCCAGGTGGCAGCCCTACACCCCGACCTGCCCGACCTCCGACTGGTCATCGGCATCGACGACGGCTCGGGTGTCCCCCTCGGCCCAGACACCGTCCCGTTCGAGGACGCCATGGCTGAAGGATCTCCAGAACGTGACTTCGCCCCCCGCTCCGGCGACGACTACTACATCCTCTACACCGGGGGCACGACGGGGATGCCCAAGGGCGTGGTCTGGCGGCACGAGGACGTCTTCTACGCCCTCGGCGGCGGTGTCGACCCGACCACCAACACCCGGGTCCAGTCACCCGAGGAGATGGTCGAGAAAGGCCAGGGTGGCCAGCTCACCCTGCTGCCCATCGCGCCGCTCATGCACGGTGCCACCCAGTGGTCGATCCTGGGCCAGAGCTTCGTGGGTAACCGGACCATCCTGCTCGCAAAGTTCGAGCCCCACGAGGTGTGGAGGTTGGTGTCGACGGAGAAGGCCAACTCGATCATGATCACCGGGGACGCCATGGGCAAACCACTGATCGAAGCCCTCGACGAACCGGGCGTCGACTACGACCTATCGTCGCTGCTGGCCGTCACCTCCTCGGCGGCGCTGTTTTCCGCACCGGTCAAGGACGAGTTCTTCCGTCACCTCCCCAACATCGTGATCGTCGATGCCATCGGCTCCTCGGAGTCGGGTAACAACGGCATGGCCACCATGACCAAGGGCGGCACGGCCATGAAGAGCGGGCCGACCGTCAGCGTGCTGGGCGACACCGTGGTGTTCGACGAGGACCTCATCCCCGTGGTCCCCGGTTCCGGCACCATCGGCAAGATCGCCCGCTCCGGCGACATCCCGGTCGGCTACTACAACGACCCGGTGAAGACGGCTGAGGTGTTCATCAACGTCGACGGCACCCGCTACGTGATGCCCGGGGACTTCGCCACCATCGAAGAGGGCGGCGCCATCACTCTGCTCGGCCGGGGCTCGGTGTCCATCAACTCCGGCGGCGAAAAGATCTTCCCCGAAGAGGTGGAGTCCGCCGTGCGGTCACACCCCGACGTATTCGACGCCATCGTGGTCGGGGCACCCGACGAACGGTGGGGCCAGCGTGTAGCGGCCATCATCCAGCCTCGAGCCGACCGTCACCCCACCCTCGAGGACATCCAGGCCCACTGCCGCGATGCCATCGCTGGCTACAAGGTTCCCCGTCAGCTCCACGTGGTCGAGACCATCGAGCGCTCCCCCAGCGGCAAGCCCGACTACCGGTGGGCCGCCGAGATCGTGGCCGAGGTACCCGAGGAGTCCGACAGCGGGGGCGACCGCACCGCTTCGGGGTCATGACCATCGCTGGGGTTCGCTGTGCCGGTTGACCTCGCAGCAATGGCCGCACCAGGTCGGACCGCCGTGCTCACCATGGAGATCCAACGCGGTGTGGTCGGCGACCTCACCGCCTTTCCTCAGCTGGCCGAGGCGGCCGACCGCGTCGGGCTGGTGGCGAACACGGCCCGCCTACTGCAGGCCGCACGACGGCTCGGTGTGCCGGTCATCCACTGCACGGCCGAGTTTCGGGCCGATCGAGCCGGATCGGTGGTCAACTGCCAGCTCATCGCGGCCATGGTCCGCAATCCCGATCACCTGCTGATCGGCACTGCTCCCACCGAGCTGATCCACGAACTCGGACCGGAGCCCGGCGATCTGGTCTGCCCCAGGCTCCACGGAGTGTCCCCATTCTCCGGCACCTCTCTCGACATCTGGCTGCGCAGCCTGGGGGTCGAGACAGTGGTGGCCACCGGCGTCTCGGTCAATCTGGGCGTGCTCGGCCTAGCCATCGAGGCCTGCAACCTCGGCTACCAGGTGGTAGTCCCGCGCGACGCAGTGGCCGGTCTACCCGCCGAGTACGCCGATGCCGTGCTCGACAACACCTTTCCGCTGATCTCCACCCTGACCACCACGGACACCTTGCTGGCTGCTTGGGGCGCTGGCTGACGATCTGGCTGTCTGGCTGGCTAGGCGACCCAACCCCGGTCTTCTCTGGCCTCGGTGCCGGCCTGGCCAGGTACTGAAGGAAACACCACTGGGTGAACCACTTATGGAAACACCGGCCTATGTGGTATCGGATCAGATAACGCTCCAGCGCCGATTCCTGCCAGCGCCCACCGACATGCGAGATGTTGACCTTCTGGATGGCGGCTTCACCGGCGGCCACCTTCTTGGCTAGGCGACGGGTGGACTCGGTGAAGATCACCGACGGCTTAGATCGGTCTCTGGACTTGATCCGGGGGAACCCGACGGGCCGCCCCTTGCGGGTGCCCTGCTTGGGGGAGCAGGCGCTAGTGGGCCTGGGTGGGGCTGAGCGGGACCACCACGGCCTGGGTCAGGTACTCCTCGGCGCCATCTCCGGTTATGCCGTTGGTTGTCCGTCACGGACAGCAGCAGGGCACGATGTTGCATGCATCTCATCTCACCAAGGTGGCGAAGCCATCAACCACTCAGATAGGGCGATGGCGAACCGGTTGGGGCTCTCCGACCGGTCCATCATCGCCACCGCATAGTGGGATGTCGCGTACGGAGGCACTTGGCTGGACCGGACCGAGATCGCCCCTGCGGTTCGAACGGCGCGCAGTACACTCCGAGAGCCACGACCAGCCCGCTGTGCACCCGTCCTTCCTAGAGGAGATCCATGCTGCCCATGCCGACGGTGTCGACACCGCCTCCCGTGTCACCCGTGTCACCCTTGTCACCCCTGTCACCCGTGTCACCCGTGCGACGCACTCGACTTGCCCCGCTGGCGGCAGTCATCATCTGCTCGGCACTACTGGCTGCCTGCAGCGCGGACTCCACCCCAGCCCCATCTCCCGCCCCGGCGAACACCCACGCCGCGGGTGTGCCCTATCTGACGCGCTCGGGAACCGGGAGCGCCACACTTCCCACCATTGCGCTGCCCTCGAAGTGGACGGTCGTCTGGCACTTCAGCTGCACCAAGCCGTCGACCCGCAGGCAGTTCAAGCTCAAGGCGACCCGCTCGGGGGCCAAGGCCACCACCGTGACCAATCAGACCGGCCTCGAAGGCGGCGGCTACCACCCGTTCACGACGTCGGGCACCTATACGTTCGCAGTGGCCACCACCTGCTCCTGGAAGGTGCTGGTCGGCACCGCGGAGATGCAGACCATCCCAACCACTGTTCCCAAGCCCGCCAACTGAGGGGGGAACCGTCCGCTCCGTAGCTATATCTTGCGGGTGCCGTCCGGCTGAATGATGGCGTTGGTGGGTAGCCCGGCCACGGTGATGTCGGGCACCTCGAACTCAAAGTCGGGATAGTTCCGCTCGGCCATAGCCCGATAGCGGGTGGTCGAGTGGACCTCGTCCTTATCGAACTCGGGGATCACCTTCGTACCAAAGACTTCGATCATCTCGAGGACCTCGTCGTGCTCCAATGAGTCGCTGGGCAGGCCGAACACGACCTGGTCGCAGCCGACCGACTCGAACCGTGCCAACTGCTCGGACACCTCTTCCGGATTGCCGCACAGCATCCACCCGTCTTCGATCAGCCGGTCCAGGGTGTCGTAGTCACCCACACCAGAAATCGACTCTGGCCAGGTCGGGGCGTAGTCGGGCTTGGGAATGGTGTCGTGATAGAGGCACACCAATGAGTACAGGTAGCCGCGATAGTGGCGCAGGGCGATCTCCCGGGCTCGATCGCGGTCAGCCAGACAGATGACCCCGTTGGTGATCATCACGTTGTCGTTCTTGAACTGACCGATGGGCTGGGTGCAGTTGGCGATGCCCTCCTTGTAGGCGTCGATGCGCCCCTTCATGGAGAACACCGGCTCGAAGTTGAAGGCGATGGCGCCGATCCCCATCTCCCCAGCCGTGGTGAAGGTTCCAGGATTGCCGCACGCCACCCAGATCGGCGGGTGTCCTTTGCCGTAGGGCTTGGGGAGCACGTTGTGCGGGGTGGGGACGGTGAAGCTCTCCCCCTCGTACATGTAGTCGCGCTGCTCCCACATGCGAGGGATCTGACGCACAACCTCGTTCCACTCCGCCTTGGTGGAGTCCTTGTCCATGATGTTGAACGACTGCATCTCGTGGCTGCCCGCCCCACGGCCGGTACCCCACTCGAAGCGGTTCTGCGTGACGTGGTCGAGCATGGCGGCCCGCTCGGCGTAACGGATCGGGTGCTCCTTGCGAGGGCTCAGGCTGTTGATGCCGGTTCCCAAGTGGATCCGCGAGGTGCGCGCTGCTACGTAGCCCATCATGACTTCGGGGGCCGACAGGTGGGAGTACTCGGTCAGGCCGTGGTGCTCACCGAACCAGGCGTACTTCCAATTGTAGAGATCGGCCTTGATGGCGAACTCCATCTCACGCTCGAGCATGAGGTGCTCTGCGTCGCTGTCGCGGGACGCCGGACCGGGGAGATACCCGTTCAGGAAGACTCCGAACTCCATGACAGGGCTCCTCCCAGTGCACCGCTAGTGCACCGCTAGTGCGGCACGGACCAATCGGGCGAACGGTAACAGCGCCCCTGATAAATTACAACGTGTTCCAGATTTGTGCCTAGTACGGTCCCGGTGGACCCGGTCGTCCACGTTCGGCCTACTGTCACAGTCGGACCAAGACCCAGGGGGAAGCGATGCTCACGATCGACCAATTGATCCGGGACCGGGCCGGCGACAGCCGCGTCGGCCTGGCCTGGGCGGACCGGACGTGGACCCATGCCGAGGTGGTCCAGGCCCAGGCCGAGCGAGCGGCACTCTTGTTGTCGCTTCGGCGTCCCGGTCCGTTCCACGTGGCCCTATTGATGGACAACGTGCCCGAGTATGTGTTCTGGATGGGTGGTGCTGCCCTGGCCGGGGCCGTAGTGGTCGGGGGCAACCCGACCCATCGGGGCGATGAGTTGGCCCGCGATCTGTCTCATACCGAGTGCCAGCTGCTGGTGACCAGTCCCTCCTACTTCCCCCTGGTCGAGGGCTACGACCTCGGGCCGGCCCTTCCGTCCGACCGGATCCTGGTGGTCGACGATCCCTCTGGTGACCTGGATCCCACGGCCAGCACCGCCTATGGCGCACTGCTGGCCTCGGTGGCCGCAAGCCCGCTCCCTGACCAGGAAGCGGTGGGTATCACCGAGGAGACTCTCGGCCTGCTGCTGTTCACATCGGGGACCTCGGGTGCGCCCAAGGCCTGCCTGTGCAGCCAGGGACGACTGGCCCGCATCGGCTCCATCGTCACCCAGATGTTCGAGATCACCGAAGACGACGTCTGCTACCTGGCCATGCCCCTCTTCCACTCGAATGCGCTGATGGCCGGATGGGCGCCAGCACTGGCTGCTGGGGCTACCGCTGCACTGCGCGAGCGGTTCAGCGCCTCCCAATTCCTGATCGACGTCCGGCGCTACGGGGTGACCTACTTCAACTACGTCGGCAAGCCGCTGTCCTACATCCTGGCCTCACCCGAGCATCCCGACGACGCCGACAACACCCTGCGGCGCTGCTTCGGCAACGAGGCGGCCGAGGCCGATGTAGCTCGGTTCGCCGAGCGGTTCGCCTGTACCGTCCAAGATGCCTACGGCTCGACCGAGGGCGGGGCCGCTGTGCAGCGCACGCCCGATACCCCCCGAGGGGCCCTGGGCCGGGCCATGCCGGGCACCAAGATCATCAACGCCGACACCGGCGAGGAGTGCCCACGGGCCATCTTCGACGGACACGGGCGCCTACTCAACGCCGAGGAGGCCATCGGAGAGATGGTCAGCGAAACGGGAGGGGCCGGGTTCGAGGGCTACTGGCGCAACGCCGACGCCGAGGCGGCCCGGGTCAAGAACGGCTGGTACTGGACCGGCGACCTGGCCTACCGGGACGCCGACGACTTCTTCTACTTCGGCGGCCGGGACTACGACTGGCTGCGGGTCGATGGGGAGAACTTCGCTTCGGCTCCGGTGGAGGAGATCCTCCAGCGTCACCCTGATGTGATCCTGGCCTCGGTCTACGCCGTACCGGACACGGTGGTGGGCGACCAGGTCATGGCCACGTTGCTGCTGCATGCTGGCCGCACCTTCGACCCGGACGGGTTCGCCGAGTTTTTGGCCGGCGAGTCCGACATGGGGACCAAGTGGGCGCCTCGCTATATCGCCGTCACCGATGAGCTGCCGGTGACGGCCACCACCAAGGTGATGAAGCGGGTGCTGCGCAACGAAGGATGGCACTGCACTCAGCCCGTGTGGTGGCGCACCGGCAAGGACGGTCTCTATCGCCGGCTCGAGGAGTCCGACATCGTCGAGTTGGACCGGGTGATCGCCGAGCGCTGAGCCGCGGACAGAGGGCGGCGGGCGCGGCCAGGCGGGTGCTGCGTGGCCCGAGCTGCCGGTCAGCCCGAGGTGACTGCGAGTTCTGGCTGAATGTCGTTCTTCCTGTTCGAGAGGTATGCCACCAGGATCACCTCGGGTACCTTGGCCGTCAGGGGCGCGGGAAAGACGTGTCGGAGATGGTCGGTCATGTGTCTGCTGATCTGGCTGCGGGCGCTCTGTGCCGGGTGGCCCGTCGCTGAGCCCCCGCTACTAGCGGTCGACGCCCAGAATCAGCCCGCTGGTGGGCACACCGGTGCCCGAGGTGACCAGGACATGCTCGACGTCGGGGACCTGGTTGACCGAGTCGCCCCGGACTTGGCGGACGCCCTCGGCGATGCCGTTCATCCCATGGAGGTAGGCCTCACCCAGCTGTCCACCGTGGGTGTTGACCGGGAGTCCACCACCGAGCTCGATGTTGCCGTCCTTGATGAAGTCCTTGGCCTCGCCCCGGCCGCAGAACCCGAGCTCTTCGAGTTGGTACAAGACGTAAGGAGTGAAGTGGTCGTAGATGACCGCTGTCTGGATGTCAGCCGGCGACAGACCCGAGGTGGCCCACAGCTGGCGGGCCACCGCGTCCATCTCGCCCAGCACGGTGAGGTCGTCGTAGTAGTACGACGTCATCATCTCCTGGCCAGGGCCAGCTCCTTGAGCGGCAGCCTGGATGACGGCCGGGGTGCTGGGCAGATCGCGGGCCCGCTCCAGCGACGTGACGACCAGGGCCTGGCC
>Ga0194055_10000720_pt1 | contig 26754 bp, 24 predicted proteins | sample SepL449m_MetaG_FD_155482 | JGI IMG/M metagenome (GOLD analysis project Ga0194055, IMG submission 155482) | Anoxic zone freshwater microbial communities from boreal shield lake in IISD Experimental Lakes Area, Ontario, Canada - Sep2016-L442-9m | ecosystem: Environmental > Aquatic > Freshwater >... | reverse complement strand
CCTTTGCTTAAAATTTCCTTTCTGTAGTTATCCATATCTTTGACGAAATTGCGAACGGTGGTTAAGCCTTGATTGGCAAAAGGTTTTAAGTCTGAAGGAATGATCAAAAAATCAGCAGTGATCATGGAAATCTCAGCATAAAGATCTCTAGCTGGAGGGGTATCAATAATTACAAAATTATAGCGATCTCTTTCAAATTCTAGTTTTCTCAACAGACGGATCCTACTGGTCTGAATTTTACCTAACTCAATTTCTCTTTCGGTCAGGGTTATATGGGCAGGAATAACATCAATTTCAGGTGTATTGAAAAAGTGAGATTTGCGAGCAACATCTTTAATAAAGTCGTAGTCGCTGGACTTCAAAACATGGAAGATATTGCTATCTCTTAAAGTATCATCTTCTTCAAACTGGAACTTCACCAAGCCGGTAGCAAAAGAAGAGTTAGCTTGAGAGTCTAGATCTATTAATAGTACGCTATAGCCTTTCCTGCGCAAGCCAGCTGCCAAATTTATAGAAACCGTGGTCTTACCGACTCCACCTTTGTTGTGATAGATAGCGATAATTTGCATCGATTTAGTGATCCTTTTCGATTTATTTTATGTCTACCCATATTTATACTATGAAAGTTGGTTGTTTGGTACCTCTATTTGTATTTTTGTATTTAGTTTGAGCTTAGTAAATTTTTGCGAGGCTCAAAAGTTTCTATCTCTCGGAGTTTTTGATAGAGTTCTAGCTCTTCCGGGGTTGGATCTACAGGTGTGAGAACTTGCAGTTCTACCAATTGATCACCCCGGTTTCCTTGGCTATCAAGGTAGCCCTTATTAGCCAAGCGCAGTCTTTGTCCAGTCTTTACACCTTTAGGAACCATCATTTTGACAGAGCCCTCCAATGTGGGAACTTCTACAGCCCCGCCTAGTACGGCTTCACTGGCTGTCAATGGGATCTGACAAAAAATATCATTATCTCTTAGTTCAAAAAAGTAATGACGAGCAACAGTAATTTTGAGATAAAGATCCCCCTGGTTGATGCCCTGTCCTTTTAAACGAATTCTTTGCCCATTGAGAATAAAAGGCGGCATATCTACCTCAAGAGAGCGGCCATCTTCGAGCCTGATTCTTTCCTTGCCCCCTTGATAGGCTTTTTCTAGGGGTAATGTCAATTTGGCCTCAATATCCCTTTTAGGGGAAGTTGAAGACATGACCTTTGGTCTTTTAGAGGTTGTCTGGCTGAAATCTTTGACTGTCCAGGTATCAAAAGGAGTTCTGTTGTTGGTAGGATAGCCATTACCTACAGGCGGCTTTCTTTTGGGTTTACCAAAGACCAATTGATCATATTCGGCTCTTTTGGTTTCATCAGAGAGCACACCATAGGCTTCATTGATATCTTTGAAGGTTTCTTCAGCCGCGTTATCGCCAGGATTGACATCAGGATGGTACTTCCTTGCTAGCTGGCGAAAGCTCTTCTTGATTTCTTCTGCTGTCGCATTTCTATTTAAGCCTAATATTTCATAGTAATTACGAGTAGTTTGAGGCATCTGAGATCTCTATATACTAGTACCAATTATCGTCTTCATCGTCCCAGTTATTTTCAGGGGGAATATTTCTAGATCTTCTGCCACGAGGATATTCATCCTCTTGATAGTAGGAATCATCACTATTTCTACTAGTTGTTCTTCTTGATTCTCTCTCGTAGCGCGGCGATTCATCTCTGTAAATATTCATGTTGCGCCGCCCTATGGGTGGATAGTCTTCTTCCCTGTCATCTCCAACAAAAGTGCGCTTAATTGTACCAAGAAAACCGTCGTCTTCTTCATCTTCATACTGTAGGCGAACCTCTCTGTTTAGCTGATAAAGTAAATCTTGAAGTTCAGATTGGGCTCTATCAAGTCGGCGCTCATCCCCTTTTTCTAGACTATCGAGAACTTCGGCGCTGATTGATTCTGCTTGGCGACGATAACCACTGGTAAATTGACTGCCAAAATCAAGGGTTACTTCCTTAATCCTTCTTTGTACTTGATCTGTGAGAGCTTTGGCTTGATTACGTTTTTCTACCCTTTCTCTGCGCTGGCGATCTTCGCTGGAAAATTTTTCAGCTTCGACAATCATGCGATTGACTTCACTTTCAGATAGACTAGAAGCGCCTTGTACTATAATGCTCTGCTCCCTGCCAGTGGTTTTATCTCTAGCTGTTACCTGCAGTATACCGTTGGCATCGATATCAAAGGCTACTTGGATCTGGGGTACACCACGCGGAGCTGGTGGGATACCGGTCAGTTTAATCCTGCCGAGAGATTTATTCCCAGCGGACATTTCTCTTTCTCCTTGGAGAATGTGAACTTCTACCAGGGTTTGATTATTTTCAGCAGTCGAAAAAATATCAGATTTACGTATTGGGATTGTCGTATTTCTAGGGATGAGTTTTTTCATTACCCCACCAATGGTTTCCAAACCGAGTGAAAGAGGGGTCACATCTAGTAGCAATATATCTTTGACCTCACCGCCAAGAATACCAGCTTGGATCGCCGCTCCAATGGCTACAACTTCATCAGGGTTGACGGTCTGATTGGGCTCTTTGTCGATGAAACTTCGGACAAGATCTTTAACAAAGGGCATTCTGGTAGCCCCGCCAACTAAAACCACCTCGTCAATTTGCACGGGAGTCAATCCGGCATCAGAAAGCGCCCTTTTGAGTGGGCGGCGCAATCTTGTAATCAAATCGCCACAAATTTCTTCAAATTCTGCTCTGGTTAAACGGGTTTCAATGTGTTTTGGCCCATCTTCTGTTGCTGCAATGTAGGGTAGGTTGATATCAGTGACACTGACTCCGGAAAGTTCAATTTTGGCCCTTTCTGCGGCTTCGTTCAATCTTTGTAGGGCTTGGCGATCTTCTCTTAGATCTACTTTCTCTTCTTCTAAAAACTTATTGGCAAGCCAGTCTACAATTCTACGGTCAAAATCATTTCCACCAAGCTGGGTATCTCCACTGGTAGCTCTTACTTCAAACACACCATCGCCAATTTCTAAAACAGAAACATCAAAAGTACCACCACCTAAGTCAAATACCAGGATTTTTTGGCTGCGCTCTTGATCTAGTCCATAGGCTAGAGCTGCAGCAGTAGGTTCATTGAGAATACGCAGCACTTCAATTCCAGCAATCTTGCCAGCATCTCTGGTTGCTTGGCGCTGAGAGTCATTGAAATAGGCTGGGACGGTGATTACTGCCTGTCTGATATCCTCATTGAGATAACGACTAGCATCTTCTACTAGACGTCTGAGAATCATTGCAGCTATTTCTTCTGGTGAAAATTCTTTCTTAAGTCTTGGGCATTTGATCTCTACCCTGCTTGTTTCCTCATTTTCTGTAATGCCATAGGAAACCTGTTTAGAAAGTGGATTCAACTCATCAAAGCGTCTACCGATGAAGCGCTTGACAGAATAAAAAGTATTTTGTGGGTATAAAAGAGATTGTCTTCTGGCCATTTGGCCTACGACTAATTCCCCCTCTTTGGTAAACCCGACTACTGAAGGCGTTGTTCTCATCCCTTCTGAATTGGGAATCACTAGCGGCTTGCCACCCTCCATCACAGCGATGACCGAATTTGTAGTCCCTAAGTCGATACCGACAACTCTTCCCATGCGTAGCTGATTTTACTTTGGTTTTATTGACAAATACTTTAAGCTATTCTAGCGTATTTTAATCTTTAGACAGTCAGCACAATCTGCTAACAGGTTAAGATCATAGCGAACAAGATGGAAAAACAGTGACCAATTTAGAACTTAAAGCCCTAATCCGTAAAATAGATGATGAATTCTCTAAACGTTTTATTGCCCTGGATCCAGAAGGTTATTTTATCATTTACGTAGATAGGCAAGCCAATCTTATTTGTGCTAAACATTACACCAACATCATCAATGAAAAAGGCTTAGCTCTCGATCCTCAAACGGGCGAAGTAATTCCAGTCAAAGGCAAGTTTGAAAGGACTGTAAATACTTTCTATAGCGCTAGAACTGCTAAAGAACTCTGTATTAAAATTTTTGAAGAAGTCGAATCACCCTTAGTCACTAAACTGGATCATGCTGCCTATTTAGGCAGAGAATTTCATAGAGCAGAAATAGCGCTCATTACTGGCGAGGAATATATCCAGGATTAGATTGCCATAACACCATTGATGATTTTTATAGAAAGACAATGACCCATCCACTTTATATCGCCTTTATTTGGCATCAGCATCAGCCTATCTACAAATCCCAAAGAGTTAATGAATATCGCTTACCTTGGGTGAGGTTGCATGGTACTAAAGACTATTTGGATCTGATTTTGCACCTGGAACGTTTTCCAAAACTCCACCAGACAGTTAATCTAGTTCCTTCTTTAATTCTCCAGCTTGAAGATTATGCAAATGGGACTGCCGTAGATCATTATCAACAACTTGCACTTACTCCAGTCCAAAAGCTCAACAGCAGAGAAAAGCGAGAAATAATTGATCATTTTTTTGATGCCAATTATCAGCATCTGATTTCACCCCATCAGCGCTACAGAGAGCTATTTTTTCAAAAACAAGAAAAAGGACTGTCTTGGTGCCTGGAGCATTGGCAAGATGATGATTATGGCGATCTTCTGGCTTGGCATAATCTAGCTTGGATAGATCCTGTTTTTTGGGATGATCCACAGATTGCTCAATGGTTAAATCAAGGTCAAAATTTCAACTTACAAGATCGCAGCGCAATCATTGCCAAGCAAAGGGAGATTATCCAGCGTATTGTCCCTCAGCATCGCCTGATGCAGCAAACAGGACAATTGGAGATTACTACTTCTCCCTATACTCATCCGATTTTGCCACTTTTGGCAGATAGCAGGTCAGCGCGAGTGGCTATACCAGATCTTCTACTGCCAGAGCAGGTTTTTCAATGGCCTGAAGATATCAAAGCTCATTTATCCAAAGCCTCAGAGATTTATAAAGATCGTTTTGGCAAAGCTCCAAGGGGACTATGGCCTTCTGAGCAATCTGTCAGCCCTGCTATACTTCCTTATATCGCCCAAGAGGGCTTTCAATGGATTTGCTCTGATGAAGCAGTTCTTGGCTGCAGTCTCAATCACTTTTTTGCTCGCGATGAAAGCGGCAATCTCTATGATCCCCATTTGCTCTATCGTCCTTATCTTCTAGAGACTAAAGAGGGAAACATTTCTATAGTTTTTCGGGATCATCGACTTTCGGATCTCATTGGTTTTAGCTATGGTTGTATGGATGCTCAAGAGGCAGCAGCAGATCTTATTGGACATCTAGATAAGATTGCTCTTTCTCTGCAAGAGCATCAAGGTGGTCCATTTTTGGTGACAATTGCTCTTGATGGGGAAAACTGTTGGGAATTTTATGAAAAAGATGGACTGAATTTTCTCAATGCCCTCTATCAAAGATTCAGCGATCATCCAGGTTTAAAATTAGTAACTGTTTCTGAGTTTTTAGAAAAATTTCCTCCTCAAACGACTATTGCTACGCAAAATCTCCATAGTGGTTCTTGGATTGATGGTACTTTTACTACCTGGATCGGTCAACAGGCCAAAAATAAAGCCTGGCAGATGTTAATCCAAGCCAGAAAAGTATTAGAACAACATAGTGAAGCTACTGAGCAAACCAATCCTTTAGCTTGGGAAGCTCTTTACGCAGCAGAAGGATCCGATTGGTTCTGGTGGTTTGGAATCGGACATTCTTCGCACAATGATGATACTTTTGATTTGCTTTTTCGGGAGAATTTGATCACTCTCTATGAGGCATTGGGTGAACCGGTTCCAGAAAATCTTTATCTGCCAATTGAGCTGCATTTGGGATCTAGAGGACATCAACAACCTCTTGAGATGATCAATCCCAATATAGATGGTTCTGCTGATGAGCAGATTTGGGATAAAGCTGGCTGCATTGAAATTGGAGGCTCTAGAGGAACAATGCATCGCAATAGCTTAGTACAAAGGCTATTCTATGGCTATAATCATCTGAATTTCTTTTTGCGGATTGATTTTCAAGTTGGGGCACATTTGCCTGAAGAATTACATATTTTTTGGTACTATCCTGATATCGCCAATCTCAATAGTCCAATTTCTCTTAAAGCAGTACCGGCGGATCCCCCCCTCAATCATCATTATCATCATCACCTTGCTATCGATTTGGCAAGTCAATCAATTGAAATGAAACGGGCTCATCAAGACTATAGCTGGAATTGCTGCCCTACTAATTCCAAGGCGATTTTAGATAAGTGTTTAGAGATTGCCGTACCTTGGTCAGATCTCCATATTCATCCTGATACCGAGCTTCATTTGGTGGCTATCTTAGCTGATGCTGGTAGCTTTAAAGCTCATTTTCCTGAATCGGGATTACTCGTGCTCAAGATGCCCTGAGAAATATATATATTTTAATTCTATCGGGATGACAGGATTCGAACCTGCGACCCCTTCGTCCCGAACGAAGTGCGCTACCAAGCTGCGCTACATCCCGAAATCATCCAAGGTTATTATCTTAACATGGCCCAATACTAATATCAGGCAGAAAAAGTGCTACCTGATATTGTTTACATGCAAACCAGCCTAAGTTAATTACTTGAGCTCAGGGGGGGCATCTTTGGAAGATAGAAATTTGGTGGTGACTGTTTCGGCAAGGTATTTGTTGATAAAACTATTGACCAGGGCAAGTACCACAGGAGCGGCAAGAAAAGCCAGAAGCCCTTTGACAATAAAGCCTGGCACTAATACTGAGGCTAACCAAAAACAAAAACCATTGACAACTAGTAAAAATCCGCCAAGAGTTAAGATAGTCAAAGGTAGAGATAACAAAGTAAGAATCGGCTTAACCAGACCATTAAGAAGTCCAATCACCGCTCCTGCCAACATTGCTACTGGAAAGTTTGCTAAATCTACTCCCGGAAAAATGATATCCACTACCAGTAGAGAAAGAGCAGTGGCTAAAATGCTTAAAACAACTCCAATCATAAAAATCCTCTTTAAATTATGCCTTCGATACCCCAATTTTATCTTGGGGTGATAATACTCATTTTAACTAGCTTCATCAGTTATAGAATCTTAATTTTTTTGAGGGATAGAAAAGCTAGTTTGTCGTTAAAGCCTGACATCAATCTAGAATCTAGATCAACATGTAACCTATACTTAACCTATATTTGTGTAACGGCATAAATTGTGTCCCAACAGAACATAGAATTTTGCATCGATAAGGCAAAAGTAAATTTTGAGCAGTTGCAGGAATTGTTTAACCTGAGCGCCTTTTGGGCTCAAGATCGTACTATAAAAGATTTGGAAACTGTCATTAGCAATAGTAATCCCGTGGTCACTGTTTGGGATGGGGGAAAATTAATTGGCTTTGCCCGAGCAAATTCCGATGGGATATATAGAGCTACCATCTGGGATGTGGTGATCCATCAAGATTATCAAGGAAGAGGTTTGGGCGCCGAATTGATAAAAATAATGCTCAGCCATCCTTTGCTTGCCAAAGTAGAAAGAGTGTATTTAATGACCACTTATCAACAGAAATTTTATCAGCGTATGGGTTTTGTAGAGAACCAGACTACTACTATGGTTCGCCACAAAATTTCAGATTAAGAAGAAAGATTTAGAGGAAGCAGACAATATAGACCTCCATCGAGCAGGCCAAAGCTACCTTTTATAGACTCTAGCAAGGTTTGAGCCATTACAAATCTTGTGCTAGAAGATAGGCGAAAACTTGTATTTTTATCTATTTTTGGACTATCAGGACTGGTCAATAAATCTATAGGATCAAATAGAAATCTTTCTAGTTGCTCACAGAGAAAAGAAATTGAGGCGAATTTACCAGTTTTATCTTTGCTTAAAATAATCTCTAAACTACCTGCTGTAATTTCTTCTAGTAAAGTTTCTAGCAAAATCAATAAAGCCTGTAAGCTTTTTTGTTGATCAGTTTCTAAGAAAAGATCTTCTTGGGGAAGGCTCAGATTGATCGAAATTTTTTTATTTTCAGCTAAGCGATAAGTAAGTGATACTAACTCTAGAATAGCTTGCTTACTAGAGATAACTTCCAATTTAGGCTCAATATGGCCATAATCTATTTTGGAGATAGTGATCATCTCATCGAGAATATGCAGAAGATTATTGGCACAACCATGAGCCTGTTTGATGAACTCTCTTTCTTCTTGAGGATTTTCACAAAGGTCATTGAGAATGAGCTGATGCAAAGAGGTTAATTGACTCAAAGGAGATCTCAGCTCATGCGAAATTCTGGCTAAAAACCCGCCTTTAAAATGGCTAATCTGACGCTGTAGAGCATAGGCTAGCTGAATTTGCCGGAGTTCATTTTTTAATTGATCAATCTCGCTCATTTATTAATTATATCTAGCAAACCTTGGCGTAACACCTGCCATTGTCTGGTTGCTCCTATCCACTTGATAATAGTAGAAGGCACTCCTGTAGCTAAAGAAAAATCTTGCTCTAAAACAAAAACTGAAGGAAAATTCTGGGCAACTTCTTTCATGGTAGAAAGAGGAGGCTCTCCTGAGAGATTGGCGCTAGTTGTAGCTAAAGGTCCGCTCTGGGAGAGGATATTCAAGGCGCCAGGGTGATTAGGAACTCTTAAGCCAATTGTTGGAGCTTTAATTGAGCTAGGCAGTTGTTCAGATGCTGGCAAAATCAAAGTTAGTGGGCCCGGCCAATATAAACTGGCCATATTTTGCCAAATTATTCTTTCTTCGGCAGTTCCAGCAATATAGGACTCAAAATCTGTAAACTTAGAAGCTAACAAAATTAACGGTTTATCTAATGAGCGGCGCTTGATCTGGTAAATTGCTCCAGAAAAATCAGGTTGAGCTGCTAAAGCAGCTACAGTATCTGTTGGGAAGGAGATAACCTCGCCTTGTTTTGCTTTTTGGATTAATTCTATTTCACTGACAAGTGCCATTTTTACCTTACCTGCGTCTAGCTAGTACGTAGCGCTCGATACCATTAAAATCTTGATAAATCTCAATGTTTTCATAGCTTCCCTGTTTGTCTAATAACTCAGCAACTATTCTAGATTGATTAATCATCAATTCAATTAACCAAACTCCCCCTGAACAAAGATAAATAGGAGCACTTTCAATCAGATAGCGGATATCTCTCAAACCATCTTGCCCTCCATCTAGAGCCAGGTGAGGTTCATGATCTTTGACTTGAGTTTCCAGCTCTTCGATCATTTGAGTTGGGATATAGGGAGGATTAGAGATCATTCCAGTTATTTCTCTAGTGGTAAATGGATCCCACCAAGATCCCTGCAATAGAGTGATTCTGTTAGTAAGATTGTAAGCTGTAATATTCTGGTTTGCCAGTTGTATGGCAGCTTCAGAAATATCGCTGGCAAAAATCTGAGCATTTTGTAAAAGCCGGGCTAGAGCAATGGCGATTGCTCCACTACCTGTACCTAAATCCACCCAAATTCCTTGGGCTAAATTGGGCTGTTTTTGAATGAGAATCTCAATTAGGTCGATTAAAAACTCTGTTTCTGGTCTGGGAATTAGTACCGAAGGATTGACTTGAATTGTTAAATCTCGCCAAGGAAGTGAACCTGCCACGTATTGTAACGGCAATAAATCATGTAGATGTTCTTGCCAGAGCTGGGTTAATTGCTCAAGTGGACGTTTTAAGGGGATTTGGTTAAGCTGACGGTAGGAACCCAAATGTAAAGCCAGAGCGTCTAACCCTGCAACCTCCATCAGCAACCAATCAACTTCTCTAGAGGAAATACCAAACTTCTTGGCATCCAAGATGGCCAAGTGGCGCCATTGCCAAATGGCTTCTCCTGTTACTTTATTTTGGTGCGCCTTTGAATTTTGCCTCTGCTTCACGTACAGCCTTAATAGATTCCTCAGAGGGAACCAGAATGAATTTGGTTAGATTGGGATCATTGCTATTTTTGAGCTTAGCCATGAACCCTTCTAAAGGAATCACATCAGATTTGAGATCCCCAGCTAGTTCGGGTTTTTCCTTTTTAACTTTACTTAAGAGTTGTTTCATCTTGTCATAGGTTAGAAAAAGAGGAATAACCTCATGGTCTTTTTGTTTGATCGTTAGATAACCCTTGTTTTTTACACTTGTAAGTACGAATAGGGGAACTCCTCCTTTGTAAGGATGTCCAGCATCTTTGCTTACTTTTTTAGCCTGTTCAACTTGTTGTTTTTCGGGTATGTACAAAAACAAAATGGAATTAGGTTTGCCAGATTGTGAAAGTTCAGTTTGATAAATTGAACCTAGTGGTTGCATTACTACCTGGCTATTTTTGATAACATCTGGGCTTTTTTTCTTTAGGTTGTTGTAAAAAGTTTTGGCATCATTGCGATTAATGAATATATAGATGAAAGCTTTTTTATCCTTTTTATCCTTGGTGTTGAATTGACCAACTAAGGGCTTTCCTTTATCATCAGCAACAACAAAAACCGGTATTTTCAAAGTTTTAACTACTTCTTCAGTTGAAAGAGCTAAGGTTTTGGCTACTGGAGTCAGTGAGGATAGTAAAGTTACACCACTGATTAAACTTAATTTTGCTGCAGATTGAACTAATTGATTGATCATGATAAAAAATAGATGTTACTGAGGTTGTGATTCTACCTCTATTTCAAATTATTAGCAGGCGATTTGGTATTAGTAGGTGAGGTTGTTGTCTTTCCCTGTGAGGTTTGGACTGCTTTAATCGATTCGCGTGAAGGAACAAGGATTATTTTACTGAGGTTATCATCATTGCTCTGTTTCATGGTTTGCATGATTGTCTCAAGAAGAACAACTTCTACCTTGACGCTGCCGGCTAGATCAGGTTTTTCTTTTTTGAAGCGCGCGAGCATATTTTGTAACTCGGCATAGTCAAAAAAGAAGGGAATTGCAACTTGGTTATTTTCCTGGATTGTCAAATAGCCTTGGTCTTTACCACCTCTTGCTACAAATAAAGGTACTCCGCCAGTATATTGTTGTCCATTGGCGGTGATGATTTTTTTTGCTTCATCAACTTCCTTGATGTTAGGGACATAGGAAAAAGTTAGTCCATCAGGCTTATTTTCATACTCTTGGGCAACTTTATAGATATCGCCTAAAGATACCAGACGAACATTTACCTTCTTGGCTATATCTGGATTCTGTTTTTGTAGTTGTTCAAAAAACTTGTTGGCATCAGTCTCACTGATAAAAATTCCAGTTATTTTTTTGTCTTTATTTTTTTGATCGATGGCTATTAAAGGTACACCTTGGTCATCTACTAAAGTAAAGACTGGAACTGGCTGCAGAGTTTTTAAGATCTTATCCATTGGTAGGGCTAGACCGGCCCCTGCCAAGCTTGACCACATAGATAATGTGATCCCACCTATTAAACCTAGTGTTGCTGCAGTGCGAATGATTTTGTTCTTCATAAACAAGATTTTCAAAACAAATAATCGGTAATTGGAATTAAGATATCAGCAAATAGTATGTAAATTAAATATTTTACCGAATTTAGCTCCGCCAAGGCAAAAATTTCCTCATCACTAACTGCTTAGTAAAAAGCAGTAAAAAAACAGGATTATTGATTAGATAGCGTTTCCACAATCTGCGCGGTTCCATCAAAAAACGATAAAACCACTCCAAACCTAAACTCATTACCCAGCGAGGCGCTTGGCTGACTTCCTGCGCGTGAAACCTAAAGGCGGCGCCTACTCCAAGTAAGATGGCATCTAGTTTACCCTGCTGTCTTGACATCCATTGCTCTTGCTTGGGACAACCCAGCCCGACAAACACTATCTTAGCACCCGAGGCGATAATTTTTTGACATAAGATATCTTCCTCTTGTGCTGAGAGTGGGTGAAAAGGTGGTGATAGCATTCCGGCTACGATTAGCTTGGGGAAAGTACTGATTAGGTTCTTTTGAAGTTTATCCAATGTGGATATAGTACCACCATAGAGAAAGATAGGGATGCCCATGAGCTCACATCTTTTGCAACAGGCTAACATCAGATCCGGACCATAAACTCTAGTTTGTTTTTGGATACCCAAGATACGTAATCCCCAAACCAGCGGCATACCATCAGGAGTAACTAATAAAGCTTGATCTAAAATTTTTTGATAATCAGCTCTCCAGTAACCGGTCATCACTACATGCACGTTGGCTGCTACTATATATCCGTACTTATTTATACTCAGCCAATGTAAGATATAGTCACAGGCATTCTTGTAATTGGTGATATGGACTTGCGTTTGCAAAATTGGTCTAGACTCTAGCGGAAACAATGTCATAAAATTGCAGGTCAAACATCTCAAATCGTTGATGTTCTTTTAGAGAGTGAATTTTAAATGGATATCGCTCACCAAGCGTAAAAAGAAAGGTTACCTTAACCAAGACATAAGAGCTTCTGGCCAATTTCCTATTATCTATTTTTCTAAGTGGAATAGATATAAATTTTTGCTGCTGTTATTTGGTGATATTCTAGCACTGGCGAATGCTTGGACATTTGCTCGCTATCTGAACCACTTTTATTCGCCTGTTCCTGAGGCTCTTATTTGGTGGGTGTGGTTTGGTCTTCCCAGCTTTTTTTGGATTTTCAGCTTGGTAATTATTATTAGCTTTGGCTCCAAAGGGCTTTATAGCGGTTCAACTAACCATAGTCAAAATTATATCCAAACTGCCAAATTAATCAGCCTGGTTTATCTGCTAGCCTTACTTTTAATTTATTTTTATGATCCTAAATTAGCGCCGCCTCGTTCACTTTTTTTTACTTCCTGGTTGGCTAGCTTGCTAACTGTGATGGGTTACCGCATCTTGTTGAGCTTATTTTTGAGCTATCGGGGCATTTGGCCAATGCCCAGGGTTTTGGTGTTTGTAATTGGTTCCCCTGCAAGGCTAAGTGAAAGATTAGAAGAGCGTACACATTATTATGTGGTGGGATCGGCTTTGGCTGATATGGCTACTAGCCAAGAGACCCTTCGGGCAATAATAGATTCAAAAGCTCAAGAGGTCTTGTTAGAAAATTTACCCAATATTGAATTAGCTTCAGCTCTCTATTGGTCCTTAAGGAGAGTGGGCATAACCTTGCGCCTTCTGCCTTCAAGTCGAGAAATGCTCTATCGCCGAGGGATTCCTGAAATATTTGCCGGCATACCAACTTTGCGGGTAGAACATTATTTTTTAACTGGTTGGGACTACCGAGTTAAACGCTGGCTGGATATTATCAGCTCTTTAGTTCTTTTGTTGCTATTAATGCCCTTATTTATCTTGGTATCCTTAGCGATCAAGCTATCTTCCCCTGGCCCTATTTTCTTTTCTCAAGAGAGAGTAGGTCTACATGGCAAGGTTTTTAAAATGTGGAAATTTCGCACGATGGTTAGAAATGCTCAATCTCTCCAGCAACAACTAGAGCAAAACAATCAAAATATTGATGGTGTAATGTTTAAACTTAAACACGATCCTCGTATTATCCCAATTGGGCATTTTTTACGAAAATTTAGCCTAGATGAGCTTCCCCAACTGTTTAATGTTTTAACTGGACAAATGAGCCTGGTTGGGCCGCGCCCTTTGCCTATTAGAGATGTAGAGCGCTTTGGGCAATGGCATCATCTGCGACACCAAGTTCTGCCGGGAATTACGGGATTATGGCAAATTTCGGGCCGATCTGATCTCAGTAGAGACTTTAATGACGTAGCCAAGCTGGATTTATACTATATAGACAATTGGTCTTTAAATTTAGATCTGACTATTTTGATTGAGACAATCAGAGTAGTTATATTCCCGCAGGGAGCCTATTAAAATATAAATTCCATCATGAAAATTGAACTGAGTGAGCAACAAATTAGGCAAGAGATTGATCAAATTGAATGGACAATTAAGGAGATCAATTTTTGGCTCGAAAAGCTAGATCCTCTCCATGACAAAGAGGCAAGCTATCGTATAGCTGATGCTCTCAAAATTTTGGCCGAGGTCACTAAACAAAAACAGAAAACGCTTAATCAGAGCAAGTTTACTGATAAATAATTCTTTGGCTCAGTTTATTCCTGCTGGTAAATTACGACTGACCCTAGCTGGGGTGATAACTCGATCACTTTCACGATATCCAACAAAGCGAATATAGACTTTTTCGCCTGGCTCAATATCACCAGAGTCAATTTGGTGTAGCTCAGGGTCATATTCTACCTGCTCCCATACCCTCCCAATCGGTTCATAATGCCAACTGCGCAGCAGATTATCTAGAGGAGTCAGCAGCGCTATTATGTTACGAGCTGAAACATCAGATTTACTCTCTACCATTTTGCGCAGGCTGGGGTAGTTAGTTAAGAGAGTTTGTAATTCGCCAAAGAAAGATTCTTGGATTTCTTGAGTGAGCAGTTCTCTTTGTTGCTCTAGCTGATTTTTTAGTCTTTCGCATTCTTTGCGCAGAATTGTTAGATCTTCAATATTGGGATTGATGGGAGCTATAGCGCTTAGCTTTTTCAAAAATTCTTCTGGTTGATAGTTGAGGAAATGGGCTAATTTGTCGATTTCAGGCAAGTTGATTTTTTGTATTTCTCCACGACGGATATGCCTTAAACTTGCAGCTTCTAAACCAGATTGTTTCCTCAATTGCTGCCAGTTGGCAATGTTTAAGGCGGACATACGCATCCGCAGCCAATCATCATTGATAAAACTTACGCTATCTTCACCTTTTTCAGCATGGAGAAGACTTAATACAATAATCCCTATCGTCAAGAACCCTAATAGCCACATATTTTCAGCCATACTATATCGTATTTGAAGATATTATTACTATATAACATACGTTCGGACTAAAGCAAGATGTCTGTTGAATTTTTTCGGTAAATAACATCAGAGACTTTTATTACATCTCTGATGGCAGATACATTATGAACGCGTAAAATATCTGCCCCATTGGCAATAGCGCAGCTACAGGCCGCGGCTGTTCCCCAGTCTCTCTGTTGGGGATCTTGAACTTCTAAAATTTGCCCAATAAAAGCTTTGCGTGAGAGACCTACCAATAGTGGATAACCCAAATTAGTAAAGCTTTTGAGCTCTCTGATGATCTGGATGTTTTGCGCATAATTTTTGGCAAAACCTATACCAGGATCTAGAATTAATTTCTCTTTAGCAATGCCGTTGTCTATTGCCTTATCAACTTGCCTGAGCATGAAAGAATTAATTTCACTAATTAGATCTCCATAATGAGTAAGTTGTTGCATATTTTGGGGATTACCTCGAATATGCATCAAAATTACAGGCGTTTGATAGCTAGCTAATAGAGAAAACATATTGAGATCATAGGTACCAGCAGAGATGTCGTTGATTAGATCTGCGCCAGCTTCTAATGCCACTTGAGCTACAGCAGATCTGGTTGTATCTACCGAAATAGGAATATCCCAATAAGAGCGCAACAGTTCAACTATGGGGATCACTCTCGATAGCTCTTCTTCTAAGCTGATCGTCACAGCTCCTGGCCTAGTTGATTGTCCACCAATATCAATGATATCTACCCCTGCAGAGATCATTGCCTGAGCTTGCTTGAGAGCTGCATTGGGATTATTGAATTTTCCACCATCACTGAAGCTATCTGGAGTGATATTGAGAATACCCATCAAATAGGTCTTCTCTCCCCAATTAAAGTTGTGATTTCTAACTTTAAGCAAGATAATTGACAATTCGGGCAAAACTAACTGGATCTAAACTTGCTCCACCAACTAAAGCTCCGTCAATTTCACTCTGTTGCATGATTTCATCGATGTTATCAGGTTTAACAGATCCGCCATATTGGATTGGGACATCGGGATTAGAAAGCCCGGAGCGGATTAGCTTGATCACTCGATTGGCTTGCGAGGGGGCACAAGTTTCACCAGTACCTATAGCCCAAATTGGTTCATAGGCAATCACCAAACGACTTTGATCTACTCCAGGTAGAGCTAATTTAAGTTGATTGTTGATGATCAATTCTTCAGTTTGCCCAGCATCTCTTTGCTGTTTGCTCTCTCCCACGCAGAGAATGGGAACCAAGCCAAATTTTTGAGCGGCACGTAGGCGCATATTGACGGTTTGATCGCTCTCTCCAAAGTACTGCCTACGTTCACTATGTCCAACAATCACATAATTTACTCCAATCTCTTTGAGCATAGGTCCAGAGATTTCACCGGTGTAGGCACCTTCATCTTCCCAATGGATATTTTGCGCGCCGAGGCGGATGATTCCACCATGGAGAGTTTTCGAGAGCAGTCCCAATGTGGTAAATGGTACACATAGTACTATTTCTCTGTTGCCTTCTGCCTCATCAATTTTGGACTTAAACACCTGTAAAAACTCAAGCGATTGGGCCTGAGTCTTATACATTTTCCAATTACCCGCAATAATAGTTTTACGCACAGCCTTTCGGTCTTATTTACTTTAATAACATGATCAATCTTTGATTCTATCATTAGGGCATGGCTAACTCAAAAATCTCTATTGAGCAAATTGGGCTAATAAACTGGAAAGATAACAAATAATTACCCATGAAAAAAATACTAATTATCTTACTATCGCTTCTGCCCTTTGTAGCATCTGCTCAGGTGATAAGGGCCGATTCTACTAGTAAGTTTACTTTAGAAGAATGGATCATACTTTGCTCTCGCTTAACTGGCAAAGCAGCCGTTGTAGCCTGCGAGCAAGCAATCAAGCTTGATTCCAAACAAGAGAAGCTCTGGCTATATAAAGGTGATGCTCTCTATAGTATGGAAAACTATCTGCAAGCAGCCCAAGCCTATGACCAAGCTATAACTCTCAATAAAAGTTCAGCTATTAACTGGCGCAAAAAAGGAGAAGCCCTAGCAGCATTGCAACTTTATCCGGAAGCTACAATTGCTCTTGATCAAGCTTTTGTTCTCAATCCCAAAGACAATCTGATTTCCCTAGATAGAGGAATTATTTTTTTTCTGCAAAATAAAGAACTTGAAGCTAGAAAATATTATGATCAATTTCTTGCAAATAAGTCATTGGATCTAGTTCTTTTGAGTAAGGTTATTGACAATACTATTGAAAAATTTAAGTTAGAAAAACCATACAAGAGTGTGACTGATTTTATTATTTTTAATAATACTGATAATAAAGCAAGTAAAATTAATCTAATTAGCCAGAATACTATAAAATCATCTAAGTTATTTGATTCTGAAATTGAAGTTGCTCAAGATGGAAAGATGTTGAGTCAATTGCACATCATCGGTGATGGAGAGAAGATCTGGGCATATAGACCTGATTTACAACAGTATACTTTTTTTAGCTATGATGAATTCATCTCGGGTGATAAGTTGATTTTTACTGGGTTATACAATTTTTTCTTTCTATCTATACCTGAATTTAAACAGGCTAAATTTGCTATTATTAGAATTTTATTAGAGTCAAGTAATGCTCCCAATTTTTCTCAGGAAATTGATATAGTTGAAGGACGCAAATACATAGTTTATAAATATCAAATAAAAAACAAAGAACCATTTTTTAAAATTTGGATAGATAGCTTACAAAACTCAATCACTCAGCTGCAATTTAGATTAGAATCTTCAGAAATTCAAGCAGAAATCACTGAAAGAATATCAAGTCCTATTGAAATCAATCAATCTTTTAAATTCATACCACCTAAGGGTGCTAAGCTAGTAAAAGAGCTACCCAATATTTACCGCGGCAATCTTAATCTTTTTCACTAAATGATCGATTATCCACCAATTAACTCCAGTAGGATGCTCTACTCTCAGGTAACATCCCTATTATTGTACCAATCAGTTTTTGACAATCCAATTGGACAGGCTTTCTTAAATCTGCTGTATACTTTGCATCAAGATGAGTCACATAGTCAGCCTAGACAGAGTATAGCTTTTGACTGTTTACAAGCCTATGGCAATTGGTTTAAACAACTAGCTGGAAATGGGGAAAATTGGGGCAACTATTTAACCAATCAGATACTAATCAACGAGAATCCCTTTAGCAAACTGGCAGAGAAAACCACAACCATAGAACAGTTAACCCCAGCTCTATTAGAATCTGTCAAAAATGATCTAAAAATTTTGGAAAATCTCTACAATTGTGGACCAGAAAAAATTGCTCAATGGGTGCAAATTGCTGTTCAACTTCCCCATACTCCCATCGCTTGGCAGATGGAAACCCCTTACAAGACTTGGCTTGCTCAATCGAGTAAATGGGCTCAGCATTTAGAGCAGCTTGCTCAACATTACCAGCAAAAGGGAGTCGGAATCTATGCCAAGTATCAAGCTTTTCGTTATCACCAGGGCAAGCTAGATCCAGTTTTTCAAATTGATCCTATTAAATTAGAAGATCTTGTCGGTTACCAATGGCAAAAAGAAACCCTTCTTAAAAATACTGAATTTCTTCTAGCTGGTCAAAGAGCACTTTCAATTTTGCTCTATGGCAGTAGAGGTACCGGTAAATCCTCTTTAGTCAAGAGTTTAATTCATCAATATGGTGATAGAGGGCTACGGTTGATTGAAGTAGCCAAAAGTGAACTTGAAGATCTACCCACAATTTTGGAACAACTTGCCGAAAAACCACAAAAATTTATTATTTTTGTAGATGATCTTTCTTTTGAAGAAGATACAGATGCCTTTAAGTCTCTTAAGGTAGTCTTGGAAGGTGGCTTAGTAGCCAAACCCCAAAATGTAGTGATCTATGCAACTTCCAATAGAAGACATTTGATCAAGGAGAATTTTGCAGATCGTCCCAGCAGAGCCTCACAAGAAGAAGTACATTGCTGGGATACGGTAGAAGAAAAACTCTCCTTTAGTGATCGCTTTGGCTTGACTTTGACTTTTGAACCAGCAGATCAAGATAATTATCTGGCAATAGTCAATCATCTTGCTAAGCAGTCTGGTATCGATAATCTAGATAGTGAAATCCTGGAATTTAAGGCATTGCAATGGGCTACTAGACATAATGGCCGCTCTGGCAGGACTGCTAGACAATTTATTGACTTTTTACGCGCTGAGCTAGCTATTTGACTGAAATATTTAATAATAATCGCAGAAATACTCCTCTGGCTTAGTGTAGAATTCTATTGTTTATAACCTTAATTTATTTACAAAGATGAATATCTCCAAATTTTGCTTTAGTGCCGCAGCAGTTTCGGTAGCCCTATTAGCTAGCTCTTCTCAAATTGCCAGTTCTAGACCTGAAATAAGTTTTCCTGCAACGCCTTCTAATTGCCGCGCCCTGCATGAAATCTCTACTGGAGATACTGTTTTGCGCAAGACCATTAAATTTGGCGATCAAAATACCGACTTTGCCGTACCAACTGGCAAGAGCTTTAGATATTATATAGCTCGCATGATTCCTGAAAACAACGCTAAATATACCGTGGCCGTCAACCTCAAATACAATACCGGCAATCATGCTACAGTTTTCTCCAAAACAGCATACTTCAACAGACTTCAACTCTATAAGTTAAAAGTACAATCTCCCGTTGCTAAACAACCCTATCAGGTGAATTTTGATATCAATGGTCCTGTCAATAATGTTTATGATATTTCTGTTCTAGCTTGTAACTAGATTTTAACTTTTTCAATTAATCTAAAGTAACCCTGTGTAAAAGCAGGGTTTTTAGCTTTTTTTAAAGCAAATCAGTAAAATTGAGTATTTTTGTAGTTCTAGTGCGAAAATAAATCTAGACTACTTGTACGCTATTAACTATGAAACCAGAGACAGGACAGATAGTACTTGTTCGCTCGCGCCAGTATCTTGTAGAAGAAGTAACCCCAGCAGGCCTTGGCACATTGGTCAGGCTCTCTTGCGTTGATGATGATGCGCAAGGACAGCCTTTGGATATTTTTTGGGAAACAGAAGTCAATACTAAAATTTTTGATAAATCTAGATCTTGGGAATTGGTAGCCAAAAAGGGTTTTGACTGCTCCTATTATTTCAGCGCTTATTTACATAGCCTCAAGTGGAACCTTGTCACTTCTACAGATCCCAAACTTTTTCAAGCCCCTTATCGAGCAGGAATTGAAATCAAGGCCTATCAGCTAGAACCGCTGCGCAAAGCTCTCCAGCAGCCAAGAGTATCTCTTTTTATTGCAGATGATGTGGGATTAGGCAAAACAATCGAAGCCGGCTTGGTGATGCGGGAGTTGTTAATGCGCCAGAAAATCAAGCGCATAGTAATAGCCTGTCCCCCTTCAGTGATGCGCCAATGGCAAGAGGAGATGGAAAACCGTTTTGGTCTACTTTTTAAAGTATTTGATCGCCAATATGTTGCAGATCGAAGACGAGAAAGGGGTTTTCGGATTAATCCTTGGACTACATTTTCGCGTTTTATTATTTCTCATTCTCTTTTGCGAGATGAGTACTATGCTGCTCCTCTACGTCAATGGCTGGGAAATGGCAATGGAGCTATGTTGATCTTGGATGAAGCGCATAATGCTGCTCCAGCTTCTAGTTCAAGATATGCCATCGATTCACAATTAACTAAAGTGATAAGAGTAATCTCACCGCTATTTGAGCACAAGTTGTTTCTTTCTGCTACCCCACACAATGGACATTCCAATAGTTTTGCAGCCCTATTGGAAATGTTAGATCCTCAAAGATTTTGTCGTGGAGTGCCAATCAATGATCCTAAGTTACTAGATGCGGTGATGGTACGCAGGCTCAAACAAGATTTGCGCGAAATTGGAGATTCTGATTTTCCTAAACGGGAAATAATCTCTCTAGTCATCGACAATCTAGATTTTGAAGCAGCTGAGTTAAAATTAGCCCGTCTATTGCAGCAATACCGTACTAGTAGAGAAGAAAGGTTAAAGCAGAGCAACAAAAGAACCCAAGCTGCAGCTATGTTGGTGCTGACCTCTTTACAAAAACGATTGCTCTCTTCAACTGAGGCTTTTGCTCGAACTTTAACTGTACATCGCAAATCCCTAGAGAGTAAAGCTAAAAACAAATTTTTGAAGCTCGATGATCTAACTCTGCTTAAAGGACCACTGAGCTGGGATGATGAAAGAGCTGAACTGTCTGAAGCTGATATTGAAATAGAAGAAAATGAACAAATAACTAGCGCTAGTCAACTTGGGGATGAATTACTTTGCCCGGAAGAACTAGATCTGCTCGAGCAAATGGATAAAATCGCCCAAGCTAATCGCTATCTCACAGATAGCAGAACCAAGCGATTGATTCAATGGATTGAAGAGGAGCTCAAGCCCGGGGGAATCTGGAATGAGCGAAGGGTGGTTATCTTTACCGAATATGCTGATACCAAACGCTATTTAGAAAACCAACTCAGATATGCATTTCCCGAAGAGCCAGATCGATTAGATACCTTTACTGGTGGGATGGGTGAGGAAAAAAGAGAACAGATCAAAGCAGCTTTTAATGCTGATCCTAATAGCTGTCGGCTGCGGATTTTGATTGCTACCGATGCTGCCAGAGAAGGAGTCAATTTGCAGAACTATTGCGCTGATCTATTTCACTTTGATATTCCTTGGAATCCAAGTAGAATGGAGCAGCGTAACGGGAGGATTGATCGTAAATTACAGCGCTACAGCGTAGTGCGATGCCATTACTTTTACTTACCCCAAAGGCCCGAAGATCGTGTACTAGATGTCTTGGTGAAAAAGACTGCTACTATTTTGCAAGAACTTGGCTCACTAGCTCCGGTAATCGAGAAAAATGTCGAAAAGTTATTAGATGGCGGAATTAAGGCTAATGAGGAAGCCAATCTGGCTAAAGCTATGGAATATAGCAATACTACTATTGATAAAGAACTAGAATCGATCCGTATCCGCCGAGAAAGTCTTATTAAACAGCAAAATGAACTTGAAGATATGCTCAGCAATGCCAGAAAATGGTTAGGTTTGAGTGATATTAATTTTCGCGATACAATTTCGGCTGCCTTGGAAATTGTAGGGTTTGATCCCTTGCAACCACTTAATCCCACTGAAGCGCTCAAAGACATCGAAAGAGCAAAATGGTCCATTGGTGAACTAGATGCCAAATGGGCTGATACGCTTGATAGCTTGAGAGTGCCGCGTACTAAAGGTGAGGCTGTTTGGGACTGGCGACAAACTAGCCAGATTCGTCCTGTGGTCTTTCGCGATCCTGGTAGTCTAGATGGTGAAGTGGTTCATCTTCACCTTGAACATCGTTTAGTGCAAAGGCTGCTATCTCGCCTTCTCTCCCAAGGCTATATAAATCATGAACTGGCCCGTTCTTGTGTTTGTCTGAGTGATGATCCCATTCCTAAGGCAATAATACTAGGGCGGCTTTCTCTATTTGGTGAAGGTGGAACCAGATTACACGATGAAATTGTAGCTGTAGCGGTTCATTGGTTAGAGCCAGAAACTAGAGGTAATAGTAAGCTTCGTCCTCTGGGTGAGGAAGATAAAAAAGATGTGCTCAAAGAACTAGAAATCTCACTAGCTACTCCAAGACTACGCCAAGTCAGTGTGCAATTAGAAGAGAAGTTCAACCAGATGGCCCATAGAGATATAGAAGAGCTCAAACCTCATCTAGATAATAGGTCCCAAATCTTGATGGAAAGAGCTAAAAAGAAACTAAGCCAACGCGGCCAAAAAGAAAGCCAGCAAATGCGACAACTTCTAGAAGAGCAAAGAGCTCGCATACTCAAACAAATTCAGGATTATAAAAACTTTCAAATCAACCTATTTAACCAAGATGAACTCAGACAAATCGAGGCTGATAGGCGCCATTGGGAAAAACGAGTAGAAGAATTAGCCACAGAAATTGAAAGTGAGCCAGAACGAATTGATCGCACTTATCAGGTTAAAACCTATCGTCTTGAACCAGCAGGACTGGTTTACTTATGGCCAGTTTCTAATTAACTGGGATTTTCTAAACTAGTTGCTTTTTGGAGATCTTGTTTAGCGGCCTCTTGCTGCCCTAGATTGAGGTGGGCTAGTCCCCTATTATTGTAAGCTTGGCTATCTTGAGGGTCTAGTTTAATTGCTTGATCGTAATACTTTATTGCTTTGGAAAATTGTCCCAATTGATAAAGAGCATTGGCGCAGTTGAAATAGGCAGTTGTGTATTTATTATTTAGTTTGATCGCCGCTTGATAGTCACTGATGCTTCGGCGAAGATCTTTTAGCTCAGCATAGATATTGGCTCGATTATTGTAGGCTTTGGCTGAATTTGGTTTAAGTTCTAATGCTTGAGTATAATCTTCAACGGCTTGAACATAATTTTTTAACTCAAAGCAGGCATTGGCTCTATTGTAGTAGGCTGAGAAATTTTCAGAATCTAACAACAGGACTTGATTATAATCTTGTACTGCTTGTTCATATTGTTCTAGTTTGTAATATAAGTTGCCGCGTTGATTGAGATATTTGATCTCTTTTGGCTCTAAAGAAATGGCTTTGTTATAGTCATCTATAGCTAAATTGTATTGTTGGTTATGACTATAGCAGTTGGCTCTATTGAGATAGGCAAGAGAATAGTTCTCATCAAGCTCTATGGCTTGCTTGTAGTATTCTATAGCTTCTGTATATTGGCCTATTTGAGCCTGAAGATTAGCAAGATTGACATGGCTTTGCTTTAAATTTGGCTTTAAGGATATTGCTCTTTGGTAATCTTCTATAGCTCTTTGCGTTTGACCAAAATAAGCGTAGCTAATTGCCCGGTTGTGATAGGCTTCGGGTAAATCAGGATTGATTGCTAGAGCTTGGTTGAAGTATTCTACTGCGCTTTGATGCTCTTTTAATTGAGATTGAATAAGTAAACCAAGATTGTTATAGCTCCTAGCATATTTGGGCGAATATTTTATTGCTTGTTTGTAGTCTTCGATGGCTTTTTGGTATTGTCCTAAGTTACTATAGACCAAGCCTCGATTGTAGTATGCTAATGCGTTGGTAGAATCCTGAGCTAAAGACTTATCCAGATTTTCTAGAGCTGACTGGAAATCTCCCTGTTGATAAAATTTCAGACCCTGATTGTTATACTCGTTGGCAAGATCACTCATAAATGCAATATATTATTTAGCCTTTTTTAACAATGATTTTAGCCTATAAAAATAGGCTCTAAAGTTAAAAATCACATCATTCGCTCTTCTAATAAAATTAATTTTTTTGATCTAGGTGGAAAATTTGGGTTAAACTTGCACTACGATACATAAAGTCTGACTTGGTAAGAAAATTATGTTGGCAAGAGTTTGGAGTGCAACGCTGCTTGGTTTACAAGCTATCAAAGTGGGCGTAGAGGTCGATGTATCCGGGGGGTTACCTAGTATTACTGTCGTAGGACTGCCTGATACTGCTATCCAGGAGTCAAAAGAGAGGGTCAAAGCTGCGCTTAAAAATGCAGAATTTGGTGTACCTATGCGTAAAATTGTCGTCAATCTAACTCCCGCAGACCTCAGAAAAGAAGGACCTAGCTTTGATCTGCCTATAAGCATAGCGATATTGGCTGCTTCTGAACAAATAGAACCTAATATCCTCTCTGATACCTTGCTTTTAGGTGAGTTATCTTTAGATGGCAGTTTGAGAGCTATTGCCGGTGTATTGCCAATTGCTGCGGCGGCTAAAGAGTATTTAGGGATTAAAACTATTGTTGTTCCCTATGACAATGCCAAAGAAGCAGCAATAGTAGAGGGATTAAAGGTATATGGCTTTAGAAAATTGCAAGAAGTAGCCAATTTTCTCAACAGTCCTGAGGAATTTGAGCCATTTCAGACATCTTTACTAAAAGAGGACAGTAAAAGATATATTAGTTTGCCAGATCTCAAAGATGTTAAGGGTCAAAGTTTAGCTCGCAGAGCCTTGGAAATTTCTGCCGCAGGCGGCCATAACTTGATCTTTGTCGGACCGCCTGGAAGTGGGAAGACTATGTTAGCTAGAAGATTACCGAGTATTATGCCAGAGCTCACTTTTGGTGAGGCTCTAGAAGTCTCTCAGATCCATTCGGTAGCAGGTTTACTCAAAGAGCATGGCACCTTAATCCAAGAGCGCCCCTTTCGTAGTCCACATCATTCGGCATCAGGACCTTCGCTAGTTGGAGGCGGATCCTATCCTAGGCCTGGCGAAATTTCTCTAGCTCATAGGGGAGTTCTTTTTCTGGATGAATTAACTGAGTTTAAACGCAATGTATTAGAGTTTCTCCGTCAACCCCTAGAAGATGGAGAAGTGACAATTTCACGTACTAGATTATCTATCCAGTTTCCTGCTCAATTTACTCTAATTGCCAGCACCAATCCCTGTCCTTGTGGCTATTATGGAGATTCGATTCAGCCTTGTAGCTGTTCACCCCGGCAGCGTGAGCAATATTGGTCCAAGCTTTCAGGTCCTCTACTCGATAGAATCGATCTCCAGGTGATAGTTTTTCGTTTAAAACCAGAAGAAATGACTTCATTGGCTATAGGAGAAGATTCACAAACTATCCGAGAAAGGGTTACTCAAGCAAGAACAATAGCACAAAAAAGATTTGCAGATGATCCATCTGTCAAGTGCAACGCCCAGATGCAACCCAAACATCTGCGCCAATGGTGTCAATTAGATTCTTTAAGTCGACAACTATTAGAAAATGCCATTCAAAGGCTTGGCCTTTCAGCTAGGGCTATGGACCGTATCTTGAAAGTATCGCGAACTATAGCTGATTTGGTCGAACAAGAAAATATCAAAAGTCATCATTTGGCTGAGGCCATTCAATATAGAACTATAGATCGGGCAATTTAAAGCTATTGAACTCTCTGCCGCCAAGTTGTAATACTTTACCGGCAAGACTTTTCTAACAATTACTTAAGACATCAAAGTGAAAATTCCTATTGATAAAAATTGCAAAATTCAGTCTAAACCCTTTATTAAATGGGTAGGAGGAAAGACTCAACTTTTGCCCAAATTATTACAAAATATACCTAATAACTTTTCAACTTACTATGAACCCTTTTTAGGAGGCGGTGCATTATTTTTTAATCTTCAACCCCAAAAGGCGGTTTTAAGTGATATTAACCCAGAGTTGATTAATTGCTATGCTGTCGTCAAGGATCATGTAAAAGATTTAATAGAAGATCTAGAACAACATCATTATGATAAGGAGTATTTTTATAAGATTCGCAATATTGATAGATCACCAGAATTTTTGAAATGGAGTCGAGTTCAAAGGGCTAGTAGATTTATTTTTCTAAACAAAACCTGTTTTAATGGATTACATAGAGTCAATTCAAAAGGGCAATTTAACGTCCCATTTGGACGATATAGCTCTCCTAACATTCTGGATATTGATACTCTTGAAACTTGCAGCAGGATTTTAAAAAATACTACTTTGCTATGTGATTCTTTTTTTTCAATAGAGGACAAGGTGAGCGCAGAAGATTTTGTTTACTTTGATCCTCCATATGTGCCACTTGCGATCACTTCAAATTTTACAAGTTACAGCAAAGATGGTTTTGACAGTTCAAAGCAAATTGAGCTCAGTGAACTATGCAAACGACTTAATTCCAAAGGAGTAAAATTTATGCTCTCTAATTCGTCAGCTCCAATAGTATTAGAGTTGTATAGTGGTTTTAATATTGAGTATGTTGATGCTTTACGTTTTATTAATTCTAAGGCTGATAAAAGAGGTAATGTAAAAGAAGTTCTTATAACCAATTACAATTATGATTAATCCCCTCACTAGTTCCTAAAGTAGAATACTGGAATAGTCCATTAAAAACATTTACGGTGATAGAGGTATATGAAATTACTATCATTGTTTACTTTGTGGAATTAAATTGAGGTACTGGAGTTAACTAGTTGGAGTGGGATCTTATCTTAAGCTCGGCGAAATTTCTCTAGCTCCTAGGG
>Ga0194055_10000719_pt1 | contig 26801 bp, 25 predicted proteins | sample SepL449m_MetaG_FD_155482 | JGI IMG/M metagenome (GOLD analysis project Ga0194055, IMG submission 155482) | Anoxic zone freshwater microbial communities from boreal shield lake in IISD Experimental Lakes Area, Ontario, Canada - Sep2016-L442-9m | ecosystem: Environmental > Aquatic > Freshwater >... | reverse complement strand
GGGACATATCACTAACATTCCGTTAAATCTTCGGAAACTTTTGGAATTACGCCATTGCAGAATACTTTTTGAACGCAGTGGGTGAGTAAAGTTCTTATTTGTACTTACTATATCCCAAATTTTTTATGAAGGTGGACACGTGTTATCACAGGCACTAAAAAACAAATGGATGTTGGTCGCCAAGACACTGCCATTCGTGATTGCGGCGCTCCTAATACGTTTCGTGATCTCAAACGTACTTCATGTAAATCTCACGCTTAAGTTCGCAGAGCTAGCACCCGTATTGACAGGTATTGCGCTCATTCTTGGCCTGATGCTTACCGGTGTATTGGCCGACTATCGAGAGGCAGAAAAGTTACCTGCTGTAGTAGCCCGGAGCCTTAACGATCTGGATGGCCTATCACGTCGTGGCTTGAGTCGGATCGGCCAAGATGCCAAGTGGGCCCACGAACGAGTTCTTGCGCTAACAGAGACGGTAAACGATTGGTTCTACGGGCGCGTCTCTAGTGATGAGATGTGGGTTGCGCACAGCGACATGGGTGAATTGATTTTAGATTTACATAAAGAAGGTGTACCCGACTTGTACTTACACCGCTTGATGCGAGTCAACAGCGATGGCGGTGGGGCGCTTTCAAGGATTGAAGTTATTCGAAATACCGACTTTATTTCTGCTGGTTATGCCTTGATGGAATTGCTTGTTGCAGGAGTCGTGATGAGTTTGACTGTTGTGCAGTTTCCATCGTCGACGATTGGTTACTCAATCTGTGCAGCGCTAACTTTGATTTACACCTACCTGGTATTGCTGACAAAAGATGTCGACAATCCTTTTGGCCACGGTGACCGTGACGGAAAAGGCAGTGCTGTCGATGTTGATTTGGCGCCATTTCATCGCACGCTGCATAAGCTGCGGTCTGCGAAGGTGCTAAGAGCCGAGATTAACTCGTAGCCCAGAATCTGCGATAGTTAAGCGCTTCCGCTTCGACGACGCTCCATGCGCTTTGGAGTGCTCGGGCCACTGGACTTTGGTCCAGATTTTTCGGATGACGTTCCCGAATTCTTAACCCCAGTTGCGGCGGATTTCTTGCGTTCAAGCGCGGCTAGAAAGGCAGCTTTTGCTGGGTCGAGTTCTTTGTCATTAGCCATACTGCTATTCAACCACTAATCCCAGCTAAGTCATGCAGCCCAACTCGCTGGGGAATTCATTCGGTGTAGAGGCTGTGGCGTTAGAGTCGTTCTATGACGAATGAACGCAAAGGCTCGATCTTGGTGGCAGTGCAGTTTCTTTTACTGGCCACTATTGCTTTTATGCCACGGTTTGGTGATTTTGTTATTCCTGGACTTGCCTACTTAATTGGCAAATTACTCTTTATTGTGGGGTTGTTCGGGATGTTTTGGTCATTTCGAAGCCTCGGCCCTTCACTGACTGCCAATCCCGTTCCACTTGAAGCTGGGGCGTTAGTTACAACGGGCGCCTATGCCAAAGTGCGTCACCCGATTTACCTCTTCCTTTTAGTGATGACCTTAGGCATGACCCTGTCACACGGGTCTTTGCTGCGCCTGGTCTTCTGGTTACTTCTCGTCGCTCTCCTGCAATACAAAATGCGCTGGGAAGAAACTCTGCTGCGGGCTAAATACCCGACATACAGTCAGTATCAGAACGAGGTGCCAGCACTACTTCCACGAGTTCTACCTAGGTAGAAGCAGCCCCGAAGTCGCGCATTCTTATTGCACGTTGTAATACTTAAGAGTCCTCGTTTACTTCGAGGAGAAACGTCAGGAGACATCATGGCCACCACTGAACTCACTGCTGACACATTTGATGCAACTGTGTCTCGTGAAGGAATTACGGTTGTAGATTTCTGGGCTTCATGGTGTGGTCCATGTATGCAATTCGCACCCATCTACGAAATGACTTCAGAAGAACGTCCCCACATTACGTTTGCAAAAGTGGACACAGAAGCAGAACAAGAATTAGCTGGCGCTGCACAAATTAGTGCAATCCCCACGCTCATGATTTTCCGTGACGGAATTTTGTTATTCAATCAAGCCGGAGCGCTACCCGCACCGCAGTTGAACAAGTTACTCGATGCAGTGGAAGAAGCCGACATGGATGACATTCGTCGCCAGATGGCGCAAGAAAACGCTTAACGCATTACAAACGGATCGCCGATAGGTGCTTCGCTGGTATTTATCCACACCGACTTTGTGCGGGTGTAGTCAAGAATTGACTCAGCACCACCTTCACGCCCGTAGCCACTCATGCCGTAGCCACCAAAAGGCATCATCGGTGAAATGACTCGATAAGTATTCACCCACACAATGCCTGCCCGAATCTTTCGCACCATGCGATGAGCGCGACCAAGATCTCGCGTGAAGACACCACTTGCAAGTCCATACTTCGAGTCATTTGCTAGTGCAACAGCTTCAGATTCAGTCTTAAAGGTCAGCACGCTCAACACGGGACCAAACAATTCTTCTTGAACACACGCAGTTTCAGGAGATACGCAATCAAGAACAGTCGGCTCAAAGTAGAAGCCTGCATGAGTATCTGGTTGCTTACCGCCTGTGAGCACTGTCGCGCCTTGTTCGACACTTCGCGCAACAAGATCCTGAATAGCAGCAAGTTGTCGACCTGTGGCAAGTGGTCCCATTTCGGTCTCGAGTAGTTGCGGGTCTCCAATGACAATCGCTTGAGCTTTAGCGACCAAGCGGGTGACAAGTACATCGTGAACAGACTCGTGAACAATCAGTCGCGAACCCGCAACACAACTCTGACCTGTAGCTGCGAAAATCCCCGACACGATTGCATTGGCTGCGCTGTCAATGTCTGCGTCTTCAAAAACCACAACAGGTGACTTACCGCCAAGTTCCAAGGATGTCACTGCAAGATTTTCTGCAGCGTTACGCACGATGTGCCGCGCTGTTCCTGGTCCACCAGTGAATGCAATTCGAGACACGAGTGGGTGAGTCGTCAAAGCCTTTCCTGCTGTGTCGCCAAAGCCTGTGACGATGTTGACAACGCCTGCAGGGAAACCTGCTTCATGAATTAAGCGTGCAAACTCCAGCAGCGGTGCTGGTCCATCTTCGCTGGCTTTGATGACCACAGTGCATCCCGCAGCAAGTGCTGGTGCAAGTTTGACGGCAGTTAAAAACATCTGGGAGTTCCACGGAACAATTGCTGCAACGACTCCGAGTGGTTCGCGCAGTGTGTAGGCCTCCATGTCAGGTTTGTCGATAGGCATGTGATGACCTACCAACTTGTCTGCTAGCCCCGCAAAGTAGCGATAGTACTCTGCGATGTAAAGAACTTGTGATCGAGTTTCGCGACGGATCTTTCCAGTGTCAGCAGTTTCAATTTCAGCCAAGATATCGTTATTGGCAACCATCAAATCGGCTAGCGTCATCATGAGTTTTGCTCGTGCACCAGCCTGCATTGTGGTCCAAGCAGAGTCAGTCAGGGCCTGGTGAGCCGCAACTACAGCACGGTCCACATCGCCAGCAGAGGCTGCGGGCATGGTGGCCCAGACTTGTCCCGTGGCTGGATTAATACTGTCGAAGGTTACTGCGGCATCTTCAAACGCACCATTTATGTACTGCTGAAACGTGCGTGACGCCATATCTGACTCCTAGTTATTGAATGCTGGCACAACTTTATCTATGAACAGACTCAAGCTCTTGCTCTTTTGTTCGAAGTCCATGTGACTATCCAGCCAAATGCTGAATTCGTCATAGCCCAGAGCTTCGTAGCCCTTGATTTTGGCTATGACTTCATCTGGTGTGCCCACAACCATGTTTTTGCGCAATTCACTTGCTGCATAGGCCGGATTAAGCGCGCGATCTTCTTGCGTTACGGGTTCAATGAAGCCATCAACAATCGGTGCAGTGTTACGGAACCACTTTGCGAAGTAGTGGAAGAACTCTTCCATGTCTCGTGATCCTCGAACGATTTCATCTTCGGTTTCAGCCACGTACGTATGCATCAAGAGCATTACTTCGGGTCGCGGCATTGTGGGATTTTCGGCGCACGCAGCATTGAACTTGTCCATCAGACCGGCAACTTCACTTTCGCCGAGGTGCAATGGGGTGACTTGGATGTTACAGCCATGAGCAACAGCAAACGAATGTGTGTTGGGATCGCGAGCAGCAACCCACATGGGTGGAAATGGTTTCTGAATTGGTCGAGGCACTGCTGTTGTGCTCGGGAACTGCCAGTACGTTCCTTCGTGCGCGTAGTTGCCGATGAGTAGTTGTTGCACTGCAGGAATGAGCTCTCGCATGCGCAAGCCTGCGTCCATAGCGACATCTGCGGCTTTTTTGTCACCGGTGAAGGAACTGAAGTTCGGCAATTGGCGTTCATACTCAAACATGTATGCGCCACGTGCGATGCCAACATCCAGGCGTCCGTTACTCATGACATCGAGTTGGCCAATTTCACCAGCCATGCGGATGGGATGAAAGAATGGTGCAATCGCGGTACCAGTTCCCAACCGAATTGTTGATGTTTGCCCCGCAAGATATGCCAAGCTCACGAACGCACTAGGTGAGACAGTGAACTCCATCGCATGGTGTTCGCCAACCCACACCTTGTCAAAACCGCCGCGTTCAGCCATCAGTGTGAGTTCGGTGAGTTCCTCTTGCAACTGACGATGCGAGATGCTGTCGTCGTAACGTTCCACTTGATGGAAAAGTGAAAATTTCATGAGTCGCTCCCGAGTAAATCCTGTTGTGACACAGTCTGACGAATCATTTCCGTCACCACGATAGGAGCTGTCAAACTCATCATGTGACGTTGCTCACCGAGTACGACACATCGGCCGTCTGGAACTAGCTGGGACATGGCATGTGACATCTCTGGTGTGGAGTTGGGATCGGCATCCCCGGTTGCAAATAAGGCAGGTATCGAAATTTGAGATAGGCGAGTCCCGTCCTGGTCCTCGGCCGTTGCGAAAACCATGTAGGCGTTGGCGTAACCCGATGCATTCACGCTCTCGAGTAATCTGCGCGACAACTGTTCACCTTCGGAAATTCCGTTCTCCCGATTATCCTCAAACCAACGATCCAGAGTCTGGTCGATGTTCATTACTCCATCAACGACTAAGGCATGTGCTCGACGAAGAACGGGAGCGCGCTGTTCGTCAGTGCGCTGGAACACTGCGTTAAGTGCCACAAGCGATACACACCGCTGCGGATACCGTGTCGCACATTCGATTGCCACCAAGGCACCAAGGCTGTGACCCACAACATGTGCTTGAGAAATGTGCAATTCATCCAGTAACGCGATCAGTTGTGCCGCAAAGTCCGGGAGCGCAGTTGCTTCACTATTCACAATAGTTGCGCCATGCCCCCACATGTCATAGGTCAGTACGCAATAGTTATTCAGCAGTCCATGAATCTGCGGCGCCCAAAATGCTTGCGACATTCCTACGCCATGAATTAAGACGATGACATCGGAGCTTTTCTCGTTATGACCAAATAATGACCACGATGTGCCATTTCCCGTGACACCAGTAGCGCGGGCTTGGGGTAACTCGAATTCGTTCGTCATTAGAACGAAGTGTTATCACCAAGATCAGCAAGATCTTGGTAGCGATCTCCGATGCGGTGATGTGGCCGGCCACCAATCGAGGCGCCAAGAGCAACGACGATTTCATCTGGAGCTGGTGCATCAACGATGCTGAAATGAATTGTTAAGTAATGTGAGCGCATACCTTCGTCGCTCTTGTGCATAAGCGGAATTTGGATAGGGCAATTGGGGCCACCGCGAACGTTGGTAAATGATAGGTAGCTGGTTGCGCCTACAGCCTTGCGATAAAAGTTTCCGAAACGAAGTGTGTGAATCAACGCAGAGGCATGTTCGACTTCACCGGATGTGCCAACAACGGCCGCTTTGCCGTAGCCTTCAACGGCTTCTCCTGATCCAGCCATTTTCAGAATCTCAGCAGTGAGAATCTGCCCGAGCTGCGGTGCGATGTCATGAATCTCTGGTTTCAAATCTTCCACAAACCCACGCCCAGCCCAAGGGTTAGTAATTACTGCAGCAGCGGCGAAAAGTTGTAATGGCTTGTCAGCTGCTCGGCCACCTTCGATGCGAGTTTCTTCAGTGAAGGTCACGAGTTTACGGATTTGCACGGGTGCCATGATGAGTCGCTTTCGGGTATCAGGACTATTAGTGGTCAGACTATCGCACGACCCTTGTGCCACTAGGTGCTTCCAGATGAGTGCCATGTGCGATACACCACGAATTGGCTCCCGAAATACAAAGGGACCGAGTCACCTCGGCCCCTTTGTATTCTTGAGATTTTAGAAGAACGGCAACGTGCGCACACGAGTGCCATTGAGTCGGGCGTAGGCGTTGGCCAATGCGGGTGCCACAGGTGGAACAGCAACTTCGCCAATTCCACCGAGGAACTCGGCGCCACTTTCAATAATCTGAACCTGAATTGCTGGCGCTTCGCTCATCTTCATCAAACGTACGTTGTTGAAGTTACTCGTCGACGCCTTGCCATTTGTGAAGGTTGTCTTGCCCCACAGAGACGAGGTCAGTCCTTGAATGATTCCACCTTGCATTTGTGCTTCAACCTGTGTGGGATTCACAGCCATGCCTGGGTCAACGGCCATACATGCGCGATGAATGGTCAGGCTGCCAGCCGCTGGTTGCGATACCTCAACAGCAAGACATGCAAGCGAACCGAAACCGGTAGCTAACGCAATGCCGTAGGCGTGTCCAGTTGGAGCGCCAGCATCCCAGCCGATCATTGACGCAGCTGCATTTAAGACTGCGAGTTCACGAGTCTTTCCTGCGAGCAACGCACGACGGAAAGCAACGGGATCTTGACCAGCAACTAGTGCCGCTTCATCAATTGCGGACTCAACAGCGAAGCAATTCATTGATTCGCCAACTGAACGCCAGAAACCGACTGGAATAGTCGAAGGATGACGAACAAACTCAACTAGCTTGTTCGGGATGTTGTATGGCGTGCCAACTAATCCATCGACGTTGTCATTGCCGGTCGCACCAATCCAACCACGTTGGAATAGGGGAGAAACCGAAACATTTCGCGCTTGGAATGAGGTCGGCGTTCCACTTGCATTCATGCCAAGACGAACGCGAATCAATCCAAACGGACGATATTGATCGTGACTGAAGTCTTCATCGCGTGGCCAGAAGAGTTTCACTGGCTTGCCAACGACCTTTGCGACCTTCACTGCTTCAGCGACAAAGTCCTGTTCGATCTTGCGACCAAATCCGCCACCGAGCAATGTGATGTGCACAGTCACGTTTGCTGCAGGAATTCCTGTCAGTGACGACACTGTCGCCGCAACCCAACCTGCAGCCTGCGTTGGAACCCACACTTCTGCTGAATTTGCTGACAGTGACACTGTGCAGTTAGGAACTTCCATCATGACGTGAGGCAGGAACGGCACTTGATAAGTTCCTTCGAACTTCTTTGGTGCAGCTGTATAAGTTGCAGATGCAGTTCCAATGTTTTCAGGAAGTGGTGTTCCTGGTGTGCCGGAAGCCATCAAGGTGTTTGCGGTTGTCAAGATTGCAGCAGATGTCATCGCAGCAGCGCCAGCGGGAGCCGTCCACTTGATGCCATCACGCCACGTTGAACTCGTCGATGAAATACCGATTGCGCAGTAATCCAGTGGGATCCACGAGTTCGCTGCCACAACAGCAACAGCGTTGCCTAAGTTAATGACGTGCGTGGCACCGGTAGGAAGTTTTGGCGTTGCCGCCAAAGTTCCACCGATTGCTGGACTATGTCGCACAGCTGCGTAAACCATTCCCGGAACCTGGACATCAAGTCCGAAGATTGCAGAGCCATCAACTTTGCCACGAATGTCAGTGCGGTTAGCGCGAGTACCGATGATGCGCCAATTCGCTTTTGGTGTCAGCGCAGGACTTGCTGGTGCAGTCAGAAGTGCAGCCGCAGCAGCAACCGATGCGTAGGTTCGCGTCTGGCTGTTTACTGTGTTTGAAATGACACCTGCCGACGCTGAACAACTACTTGGAGCAACACCCATTGATGTGGCCGCAGCCGCAATCAACATGTCACGAGCTTGTGCACCTGCGGTGCGCATGGCGAGGAAATTCGCACGCACACCAAATGATCCACCTGTGATGTAGGACTGTGTCCAAGGAGCAGACTCGGTTCTTACTTGAGTCCAATCAACCATCAGTTCCTCGGCAACACATTGAGCAAGGCCGGTCATGATGCCTTGGCCCATTTCAGCACCGCCGAATGCAACAGTCACAGTGTTATCGGCGTTAATCGTGAGATTGCCACCGATCTTGGTTGCAGCACCAGCGGCTTGTGCAACACTGCCTGGCATTGACGACTCGAGAGTAAATGCAAGTACAGCTCCGGCACTACCAGCCATAAAACTGCGTCGTGAAAACCCTGAGTTCACTGACTCAGTTTCATTCTTTATCATTTGCTCAGTCATTACTTCACCGCAGCCTGTCCAGTAGCGCGCTTGATTGCGGCACGAATTCGTGGGTAAGTGCCACATGCGCACAAGTTCGCAATTGCAGAATCAATCTGAGCATCAGTCGGCTTGGCGTTACCACTGACAAGCTTTGCGGCGCGCATCAGCACACCTGACTGGCAGTAGCCACATTGTGGAGTTTGTTCATCAATAAAAGCCTGTTGAATTTTGGACAGCACACCATTGGTTGCTAATCCTTCAACTGTGACAATTTTGACGGTCAAGACATCTTTTATTAAAAGGTGGCATGACTTTTCGGCAGATCCATCAATCCAGACATTGCATGCGTTACATATCTCAATTCCACATCCGTATTTTGTTCCAGTTAGTCCAAGAACATCTCGCAACACCCACAACAGCGGTGTCGCCGGATCGACGTCAACAGTGCGTGCGACGCCATTGACGTTAATAGTCATTACGGTCATATTTCCCCCTCAACGGTAAAACCCCCAACACGTTCACGATAGTGATTTAGTCAATGAAATGTGCCCAAATCTGTGAGTGCTAACCCTCAGATTTGTCCAAGAAACGGGTAATTTTTCGCGCAATCGCGGGGTATCTCCTTACCTAATTACACTTGACCAAGCACATTGCTTACTGGAGTGACCCGCAAGTCACTTCTAGTAATACCTCTCAGGGCAAAGGAGTTAGGAGTGACAGCTCAGCGCATCGTCATTGTCGGTGCTGGCATTGCTGGTACTGGGTTGGCCGACGAGCTCGCATTGCGCGGGCATACAAATATCACTGTCATTGATCAAGGTCCGCTGTTTAAGACCGGTGGTGCTTCCTCACATGCACCTGGACTGATGACTCGCACGAGCCCATCTCAAATGATGCTTGGTTTAGCTGATTACACAATTGAAAAACTTCTGACGATGAACCACGACGGACTTCCATGTTTTTATGATGTGGGTGCAATTGAAATTGCAACGACGCCTGCTCGTTTGGATTATCTGAAACGCAGAGTTGAATTTGCACAGTCGTGGGGATTCTCGGGTCGCTTGATTGACCCCCAAGAGGCAGCTCAACAGAACCCTCTCCTTGACCCAGCATCAATTCTTGGTGGTTATGCCACAACACGAGAAGGAATTGGTAAAGCGCTGCGCGGTGCACAAGCGCAAGGTGAACGAGCACAGCATGCAGGCGTGAAGTTCCTTGGCGATACTCGTGTGTTATCAGTTGCTGTGGCAAACGATCGGGTCACAGGAGTGCTGACAAATGATGGCCTCATCCCAGCGGACCTTGTCATCTTGGCGGCCGGTTCATGGGGACGTGGTTTGGCATTGAGCGCTGGAGTCACGTTGCCCATGGTTGCCATGGAGCACCAGTACGCCATCACAAGCGCAGTGGACGTCATTGCTGCGCATCGAGACTTCGACACATCGTTGCCATTTATTCGGCATTGGGACGGTGGCGTCTACATGCGCAATGAAGGCGATCGAGTAGGAATTGGCTCGTTCAATCACAAGGCACTCCCATTGTCAGATGACGTCATAGTCAACGGCAATGAACGCCGATTCGATCCGTCAATGTTCGAATTCACACAAGAGGACTGGGACCCAGCATGGGAAGACGTGGTCGCAGTGATGCCGGTACTTCGAGACGCCACACTGGAACTTAAGTACAACGGAGTCTTCCCGTATACGCCAGATGGACTTCCTTTGCTTGGTCCAACGGCACTTGATGGACTATGGGCACTGGAGTGCGTGTGGGCGACCCACGCAGTCGGAGCAGCACGCAGCTTGGCTGAACTGATTTCCGGGGAAGAACCAACAGTCGACATCACGACCGCGGACATTGCGCGCTTTGACACACCCGAACTATCACGTAATGATTTTGAAATTCGCTGTGACAATTCATATGTCGACACTTACGCGATCCACCATCCAGCAGAACCATCTGCCAGCCCGCGAGGTGTGCGTCGTTCAGCGTTTTATGGATCGCAGGAAAAACTAGGAGCAGCATTCTTTGACACATCGGCATGGGAACGTCCACGCTGGTATGACTGCAACGCCGATCGGGTTTCCATGTTGTCAATCCCAGAACGTGACGAATGGTCTAGTCGCTACTGGTCACCGATTTCTGCCGCCGAGCATGTCATGACTCGCCAGAGTGTTGGAATTTTTGATATGACGTCATTGCGACGCATTCTTGTGACAGGACCAGATGCAAGCACATTCCTGAACCGAATAGCAGCGCGCAATGTCGATGGACCCATTGGTTCAGTCGTGTACACCTTGCTGTTAACAGAACACGGGCGCATTGTGTCCGATGTGACGATTTCCCGACTGGGTGAAAATCGTTATCTGGTTGGCGGGAATTCAGCGCGTGATGAGTTGTGGTTGAAGGCGCACAGCATGGATTTCACTGTCACAATTGCCGAAGTGACGGCGTCGACATCATGCCTAGCTGTGTGGGGTCCTCAGTCTCGCGCAGTCTTGGAAGCGCTGACTGACTGCGACTTGTCGAATGAAACATTTCGCTATTTCACCGCGCAAGAGATTGAAGTAGCTGGAGTGCCAGTGACAGCAGTTCGAGTTTCATACGTTGGCGAGCTTGGCTGGGAACTTACTGCGAATAACGATATTGCTGCACGGTTGTGGGATCAGGTCATCGCGCAGGCTCAAGAACGCGGTGGCGGTCCGGCTGGTCGAGGTGCACTTACATCGCTGCGCATCGAGAAGGGCTATCGGTCATGGGGCACGGACATGACGCGGGCTGATACTCCATTAGAAGCGGGATTAGATTTTGCCGTTCGTGCGGATGGTGATCACGTGGGTGTAAGCGCTGCGCGAGCGACTCAGGCACGACGTCAGCTAGTGACATTGCGATTAGATAGCAACTTAGTTGTGCCCGTATTTGGTAATCCCGTGTTCCAGAATGGTCGCGCTATTGGAAGTGTGACAAGTGCAGAGTTCGGCTGGTCGGTTGGTGCACCGCTTGCCTACGCGTGGCTTCCCAGCGATCTGAGCATTCAGGAATCAGTAGTCATCCATGCGGGAGGTGCTCAAATCTCGGCACAGATAGTTCCACCAAGTCAGTGGGACCCCACAGGAGCTCGCCTACGTAATTAGGACGCACCGGCAATCACGAGTTAGTAGTACTTGATAAAAAGCCACACCGAGGCGCAGATTCCCACAGTGATGATCAACGCCCGGTAGACCTCGACTGACAATCGACCGACCCACTTGCCGCCGAAGAGTCCTCCGATTGATGCGCCAACTCCTAACGCTGCTGCAAATGCCCAATGTACGTGACCGCTGGCCATGTACATCACATTAGAGACCATGGCAGTTACGCCAACCACAATATTTTTCGTCGCGTTAATCAGTCGAGGAGAACGACGAGCATCACGTGCAAATGTTGCTAAGACCATAAGTCCTTGACCAGGTCCAAAGTATCCGCAATAAAGTCCCGTTCCAAAAATTGCAAGGTGTTCGTTGCGCTTACTTAGGCCTGTTGCATGATCAGGAATGGGAATAAACAATGTGGCAGTAGCAGCCAGAAGCAAAAATGGAATTACTTTTTCCAGTACAGAAATTGGTTGACTCAGCAGTGCCAGAGCACCTGCCACTGTGCCAATAATAGAAACGCCAATCAGGGTTGCATTGTCACGAATCAGATCTTTAATCGGGATCTTGTGTGCGCGTAGTGCGAAAAAATTTGCGGGAGTCACTCCAACGGCATTTGTCACAACTGCGCTCAACGGATTAAGTCCTACCGCCATCAACACGGGGTAAGAGATAATGGACGAACCGCCAAGCAATCCGTTTATTATGCCGACCACTATCCCAGTGATGAAGACAATGAAAAAATTCATAATAAATAGCGGCGGTGTCGAAGGCGACTATGCGACCGGCTGAGCTCCTGTGATTTCGACGAGTGAGCCACACATGAACGCGGCTTCATCTGATGCAAGGAATGCAACCAATGCTGCAACCTCACTTGGCTTACCAATGCGACCAAATGGCACCATTTTGTCGAAGTCAGCGAACGTAAGACCTTTACGCTCGGCGGCCTTTTGCAACATGGGTGTTCCAATTTCACCAGGGCACACAGCATTGACACGAATGTTGTGTGGTGCATAGTCGCGAGCTAGGTTCTGTGTGAACGCAGCAACGGCGGCCTTAGACACGTTGTATGCAATGTGACCAGGTGCAGGGTGAAGTCCCCATTGTGATGCAGTGTTGACGATTGCACCGCCACCTTGCGTCATCATGTGTGGAATCGCTGCGCGGCACAGGTAAAACATGGAATTCACATTCACCGACATGGTGGTGTGCCAATCATCTTCGGTCAATTCCAAAAGTGGTCCCCGTCGATTGATGCCAGCATTGTTCACTAGTACGTCTACGCGTCCGAAATCCTTGACAACCTTGGCGATAAGTTCGCGGCATTCTTCGGCTTGAGAAATGTCCGCCCCAATAGCCACGGCGTGATCGCCTTCATCAGTGATACTGGCAACAGTGGTGTGAGCATTCTCGAGGTGCGAGTCGGTCACTATGACCTGCGCACCCTCGGAAGCAAACCGCTGGCTAATTGCAGTTCCGATTCCGCCGCCAGCGCCGGTGACGATGACAACTTTGTCGAGAAAACGATGAGTGGGATTGGCCATGTCTGACTCTTTTCTTGTAAGTACCTGAAGATGAACTTATCGCCTGCTCTGCTGCGATGAAACAGTGAACCGGATAAGTGTTCACCGACGCCTTATTGTGCCCGAAGCGGCCCTTTACTTGCACCAATACCTGACGCGGCCCTTGCGAAGGCTGCTAATAGGCTTTGAGTCTGACCACTGCGAGGAATAGCTGCTATGACAAAGGATTGGCCTCTAGGGCGCAAGATTTCGGTCGCTGTATGGTCCGCCATAGCCGCATTGTTTCTTGGTGTTCGCGGCATTCCGTTTGATCGAGCCACTCAGATCCTCTTCACCATTACTGCAGCCTTAGCGTTTTCGGTGGGTACGACAACAAAGACGTGGCGGATTTTTGCTGACTGGCTTCCATTTTTTGCCCTCTTATATGGGTATGACTATTCACGCGGAGCCGCGGACACTTTTGGCTTTCCAGTACGGGTTGCAGAAATTTACAACATTGAGTTGTCATGGTTTGGGCGATTCTTCGACGGACAAATTCCTACCGTATATTTGCAACAGCACTTTTACCACCAAGATCACGTTGCATGGTGGGAAGCAGGAGTGGCTCTGATTTACTGCACGCACTTCATCGTGCCGTGGGTCATCGTTGGGACGCTGTATGTACGCAATCGTGAACGGTGGGCGATGTTTGCTCGCCGAATCATAACTATCTCGTTTGCTGCGCTTTTGACATACGTCGTGGTACCTGCTGCGCCACCCTGGTATGCCGCTAAGGCTGGACTCTGCGAACCCATCGCTCGCATTGTGACGCGAGGGTGGAGCATTCTTGGCCTTCCGATTGCCGGTCAAATTATCTCGCTTGGTCAAGGCGTGGTGAATAAGGTGGCTGCACTGCCATCGCTGCACGCAGGGATGACTGTGACGATTTCGCTGTTCTTCTGGCCCCGCGCAAGTAAGTGGCTGCGAGCATTCTTGGCGTTCTACATGAGCTTCATGGTGTTTGCGTTGGTATACGGCGGTGAGCATTACATCTTTGACGCACTCCTTGGTGCCGGATACGCGGTGGTCATTGAGTACGCCTGTAGGCAATGGGAGAAGAGCAAGGCAAGCCGAGCAAAGCGTGCTGCAGAAGCACCTGTAGTCGACTAGCTGCGGTGGACAAGAAAACACCTGTCAGACTGGAAAAACGCTGAATTCCCAGGGTTTTTCGGCGTTCTGCTGCTGACACTAGGCAAAAGACCCAAGGTGGGGCTATTCTCGTCTCAACACCCTTTGTTGTGATGATTAATCGCAACGGGTGATAACTCCAAATCGAATCGAATCATGGTGGGGAAGCCAACATTCGAATCGAACGGAGAATCGGTATGACAATGTCATCCCAAGCACGCGGAGTGGTGTTCATTCATAGTTCACCACGCGCGTTAAGCGCGCACGTTGAGTGGGCGCTCGGTGGTCTCTTAGGAGCCACAGTCAACCTCGATTGGGTTGATCAACCAGTCACACCAGGCAACATGCGTAGCGAATTGTCGTGGGCTGGTAAACCCGGTCTGTCAGCAACAATCGCTTCGACGTTACGTGGCTTCCCGCATCTTCGTTTTGAAGTCACTGAGGAACCGAGCGCTGGGTTTGATGGACAGCGCTTTGTATCTACGCCGTCACTTGGCATGTGGCGAAGCCCGATGGGAGTTTTTGGCGAGGCATACATCAGTGAAGAGCGTTTGCGCAGCGCTGTGTCAATGGCTGCAACGGATGGTCGTTCATTGGTTGACGTTATTGATGATGTGCTCGGAGGCCCATGGGATCGCGAACTTGAGCCATTTAGATATGCCGGCGATGGAGTAGCAGTGCGTTGGCTCCATCAAGTCGGATAGCAGACGAGGAAGAAAAAGAGGCGACCGAATATGGTCGCCTCTTTTTTGCTATACAAAAGTAATGTCTTTTGGCTATAGCGGAATGTTTCCGTGATTACCGCGGACAAACGTGCCATCGGGAAGTGCAGAAGCAGCCAGCGCTTTGGCAAGCGAACTTCGAGTCGTCTTCGGCTCAACAATTTCATCAACAGCGCCAAGCTCCATACATTTGGCAAGTCCGCCAGCGGTGATCTTGTGTTCTTCGGCAAGTTCCTTTTCGACAGCATCTTTGTTCTCGGGTGGAACTTCGGCAAGGCGCCGGCGATGCAAAATTCGAATAGCCGCAACTGGACCCATGACTGCAACTTCGGCGTCTTTCCATGCCATGACATGTGTTGCACCAAGTGAACGGCTGTTCATTGCGATGTATGCGCCGCCATAAGACTTACGTGTCACGCAGGTAATGCGCGGCACGACACATTCAGCAAACGCATGCAGAAGTTTTGCGCCACGACGCACAACGCCATCCCACTCTTGACCAACACCAGGAAGATAACCAGGTACGTCAACAATCACAAGAAGTGGAATACCAAACGCGTCGCACATACGTACAAATCGGGCACCCTTTTCGGCCGATGTGGAATCTAAACATCCACCAAGGCGTAGCGGGTTATTGGCAATCAAGCCAACGCTGTGACCACCGAATCGACCAAGTGCGGTAATCAGGTTGGGAGCCCAGCGCGGATGAAGTTCAATGCCAGTGCCGGTATCCAAAATTGAATCAACAAGTGGATGCACATCGTAGGCACGACTAGCTGACTCGGGCATGAATGCGCCAAGGTCGATGTCTTCAACTAAGGACGCGTTCAGCACGCCTTTGTTTCCGAGAAGATCCGCAATGTTGCGAGTATCAAGAATGGCTTGCTCCTCAGTCTCGCTCACAACGTGCACAACACCCGAGCGACGACCATGAGGCTCGGGACCACCGAGGCGCAGCATGTCGACATCTTCGCCAGTAACGCTGCGCACTACTTCTGGACCAGTAACGAACACACGGCCCTCAGGACCAAGAATCACAATGTCCGTCAGTGCCGGACCGTAGGCACCGCCACCAGCAGCTGGACCAAGCACGACAGAAACTTGTGGAATCTTTCCGGATGCATGAGTCATCACACGGAAAATGTCGCCGAATGCTTTCAGCGACTGAATACCTTCTTGCAGACGAGCGCCACCTGAATGCCAAATGCCGATGATGGGGCACTGCTGTTCCATCGCTAATGCATAAGCATCGACGATGACCTGTCCTTCAGCACCGCCGAGCGCACCACCTTGGAACGATGGGTCATTTGCAAAAGCTACGACGTTTCGTCCGTTAATGGTTCCGGTAGCGGATAGCGCGCCGATGCCATCGGTTTGAACGGCTACAAACGTTAGCGAACCTGGATCAAGCAGAGCAGTGAGCCGACGTGGCGCCATCAACTTTTTATCTTCAGGTGTTGTCACGGTCATTAGACGCTCCGGAACGCAAGAACAATATCGTGTCCACCGAAGCCAAATGAATTACTCAGCGCAGCCATGTCGCCGGCCGGTAAATCTCGTGGCTTGCCGATAACAACGTCAACGTCCACACCTTCATCAAGATTCTCAGTGTTGGCAACCGGTGGAATCTTACGATCGCGGATTGCAAGGATTGACACGATTGCGGCAAGCGAACCAGCTCCACCAAGGAGGTGGCCAGTTGCACCCTTGACTGCAGTAACTGGTGCGTGATCTGCATCAGCACCAAGAACTTTGCGAATCGCCTTTGCTTCAGCTACGTCGCCTGCAGGTGTGCTGGTGGCGTGCGCATTGACGTGAAAAATGTCTTTAGTGGATAAGTCAGCATCTTTGAGCGCGCGATTAATCGCAAGCATGACACCGCGACCTTCTGGCTCAGGTTGTGCAATGTGATGCGCATCTGCTGCAATGCCTTGGCCACCGTAGACGCCGTAAATTTTTGCGCCGCGTGCTTTGGCAAATTCTTCAGATTCCAAAACAACAATCGCTGAACCTTCAGCCATGACAAAGCCATCGCGATCGCGATCGAAAGGTCGGGATGCTGCTGCCGCATTGTCATGACGAGTAGACAGTGCACGCATGGCTGCGAACGCTGCGATCGTCAACGGGTGAATACATCCTTCAGTTCCGCCACACACCACAACGTCTGCGCGTCCTGTGCGAATCATTTCGGCACCGTAGCCAATAGCTTCAGCGCCAGAGGCACAGGCTGACACAGGAGTGTGTACGCCAGCCATTGCGCCAACTTCCAAGCCAACAACGGCTGCTGGACCATTGGGCATCAACATTGGAACAGTCATAGGCGAGACGCGAGATGCGCCACGTTCCTTCAAAATGTCGTATTGCTCCATGAGCGAGATTGCGCCGCCGACGCCGGTTGCAATGGCAACTCCGAGTCGCTCTGGGTCAATCGATTCAATTGCCGCATCTGCCCACGCTTCACGCGATGCAATCAGTGCAAGCTGCTGTGAACGGTCCATGCGACGAATTTCGTGTGGTTCAAGAATATTGCTTGGGTCAACTTTGACAGGTGCAGCAATGCGAACAGGTAGCTCTGCAAACTTAGGGTCTTGCAAAATTAAGCTTCCAGATTGTCCAGCAAGAAGTGCTTGCCAAGTTGATGCAACGTCTCCGCCTAGTGGTGTAGTGGCACCAAGGCCTGTTACAACAACTGTGCGACTCATTGTCGATCCTTCCGATTGTGGTGAATGGGCTTAGCTTGTCGTCACGTGGTGGATGGCAAAACCATCCACCACGTTTAAGACTGTGGTGATCGTTTTTACTTGTTTGCTGCGATGTAGTTAACGGCATCCGCAACAGTGTTGAGGTTCTTGACCTCTGTGTCAGGGATAGTGACGCCGAACTTGTCTTCGCATGCCATAACAACTTCAACCATTGACAATGAGTCAACGTCTAGGTCGTCTACGAATGACTTTTCCATCTGAACGGTTTCTGCTGGAATACCGGCAACTTCGTTCACGATCGCGGCTAGGCCCGCGAGGATGTCCTCATGTGACATTCTTCTTTCTCCTTCTTGTAGGACTTCCCGCAGGTTAAGCGGGTTGTTTTACCGACTGGGGTTGTCAGCCGGAACTTATGGGGTGAGTGCTACTTGCGCAGCGTAGGTCAGACCTGCACCAAATCCAACGAGCAGAACTGGGTCACCTGACTTAATCTGGCCACTTGAACGCAAGGCATCAAGGGCAAGTGGGATTGATGCAGCAGAAGTATTTCCTGTGTATTCAATATCTTTTGCAATGATGACAGATTCTGGCAGGTCAAGGTGTTTCACAATCGCGCTGGTGATGCGAAGGTTTGCTTGGTGGGGAACGAAAGCCTTGAGGTCGCTTGCCTGAAGTCCAGACTTTGCAAGTGCGTCTTTGCAGACATCTCCCATGCTTCCAACTGCCCATCGGAATACGCGTTGGCCTTGCATAGTGATCAGTGACGGTTCATGGGTGATGCCTGCTTGAACTGAATCAGGTTCCATGATGATGGCGTCCATCGCTGAACCATCGGCACCCCACACTGTCGGGCTGATGCCTTGCGTAGTGGTAGCAGAGACGACGACTGCGCCGGCGCCATCCGCGAAGATGAATGCGGTTCCGCGATCATCCGGATTTAAGAAGTCACTGAGTTTTTCAGTTCCTACGACAAGGATGTGTGTTGCGCTGCCAGCTCGAATCAGACTGTCAGCAATCGCAAGGCCATAACAAAAACCTGCACACGCTGCTGAAATATCAAACGCGGAAGCATTCGTTGCGCCGACGAGATGACTGACCTCTGCCGCGGCAGATGGTGTCTGAAAACGATGTGTGAATGTGGCAACCATGACCACGTCAATGTCAGTTGGTTCAAGACCTGCATCTTTAATTGCGCGAGCTCCAGCGACTGCGCCCATTGATGCTGCAGTTTCTTCTGCGGTGGCGTAGCGGCGTTCGATGATTCCCGAGCGTTCGCGAATCCATTCATCGGATGATTCGATGCGCACCGCAACTTCATCGTTAGTCACGATGCGTTCGGGGCGGTATGAGCCCAATCCGATGAGGCCAGCTGCAGCATGCGCAACTGGTGTGATCAGTGTGCTCATGAGCCAGCCTGAGGATGCAGTCGAAGTAGTGGCTGACCAGGATTTACCGGATCACCGTCTGTGACTAGCCATTCGACAATCGTTCCGCCGTGGGGAGCCATGACCTTGTATTCGTCGCGCAAGGTACGAATTGTTGCTACCTGGGCATTGTGATTGAGCACAGTGCCTGGCTCTTCGCCCACATTGAACTCGATGATGCCCTTGAAAGGTGCAACAACAAGTCGCCACGTTGGCGAGTCACTCAAATCTTGCGAAGAACTGTGACGTGCAATCAAGTCGAGTGCTGCAGGAATGTCGTCAGGTGTTTTTAGTGCAAGTGTTTCAACATCGGGCATTGCGCGTTTTGCAAGTCCAACGAGTGTGCCGGCTGGTGGTAGTTCGATAAGGCCGGTCACGCCGAGGTCGAGCATGGTTTGCATGCACAGGTCCCATCGCACAGGGTTACTTACTTGGGTGACGAGGCGCTTAAGTACATCGCGACCGTTGCGCACGATAGTGCCATCGGCATTGCTCAGAAGTTGAATACGAGTGTCATGTGTAGATATTGCCTTGGCATGTTGTGCAAGAACCGACACTGCCGGTGCCATGTGTTGGGTATGGAAGGCGCCTGCAACGGAAAGCGGGCGAATTCGTGCACCTGCGGGAGGTTCTTCGGCGAACGCTGCCAGTTGTTCAACGGTTCCAGCAGCAACAATTTGTCCTGATCCGTTTTCATTTGCTGGTGTCAGTCCATGCTTAGCGATAGCTGCGAGCACTTCATCGCGATCGCCACCAAGAACGGCAGACATGCTTGTGGCTGTCGTGGCAGCAGCTGCAGCCATCGCGTTGCCGCGCTCGCGAACAAACACCATGGCTTGCTCGGCAGAAATCACATGTGATGCGGCAGCTGCCGTAATTTCGCCGACACTATGTCCGGCACCAATGCCGACTTTGGCAAATGCTTCACCCGGGTGGGGGAAGAGGCTAAGCAAGGAAACCATGCCTGAAGCCACGATCAGTGGTTGCGCAATCGCAGTATCTCGAATGGTTTCTTCATCGGAGGTGGTCCCATGAGCAACAAGGTCGATACCTGCGACGGTCCCCATCCAGCGCATACGGTCTTCAAAATTGGGCAGTTCGAGCCACGGAGTAAGAAATCCGGGGACCTGAGAACCTTGACCTGGGGCTACGATTGCAAGCACGTGCCTAGCCTCCCGTATAGATACCCTTCAACTAGGGTGCCGTCTGGCTAAATTCTAGGCCAATTTATTGTAGGAAACCTACAAAGAAGTGTTCTTTCGGGCCTGCATCAGGCCAAGTGTGAGCACCAAGGCGTCTTGGGGGTCAAATGGGTCCATTCCTGTGACTTCTTCAACCTGACGCAGGCGATACCGCACAGTATTCACATGGACAAAGTCCAATCGAGCGCACGACTCAATGCTGGTGGCACGCTCTAAGAAGGTGCCCAAAGTCTGGCGGGTATCGTCTCGCAGTCGCGTGGCAATTGCAGCGGCCACATCAGTTAAGGCTGATACATCACCATTAAGGACCCTGGCCGCGATGAGTTGCTCATGGGTGACCAATCGTGAGGAGGTTCCCGCAAGTGGCAAAGCTCTAAATCCCGACAAGGCAGCTTGCGCTGACGAGTGAGCTTGGAGGAGCCCGTCGACAAGTGGACCGGCGACAACTGCGCCAGCCCCGAAGTGACCGATGAAACGCTTGGCCGCTTGCTCAACTGACATTCCTTCGGGAACGCCTCCAATGATGGCAACCAACAGATCGCTTTGAACGCCAACTAACGCGTCTAACCCGGTGGCCTTGGCAGTGCGTTGAATTTGTGCCACATGAACTTCAGCGGCAACCCGATTACTCGGTGCTGGGCCAATCAGAACAAATATTCCATTGTCTAATTTCCAGCCCGCTGCATTGGCTCGAGTTTCTAAAGTGTGATCTTGGGTTCCGCTGAGAATTGCATCGAGTACCTGCGCTTGGAGCCGGGCATCCCACGCGCCACGCGTCTCGGCAAATTGTGCATACGAGTTTGCAGCAGCAAACGCGACTTCACTGGAGTAGCGCAGCAACGACTCACGAAGAGTGGCTTGTCGTAACGAATTGTCGCCAGCAATGTTCGCAATTGATTCTTCAACGACTGCAATTGTGGTGCGAACGAGTTCAACTGTTTGTTCCAATGACAACGTGTCAGCGAGTTCGCGCGGTGCGCTTGTGAAAATTCGATCCATGATTGTTGCCGAATCCACACCATGTTCAAACCAGTCGACAAAAGTACGCACGCCAAGGTGGGCAAGTGCTGATACCGAAGAGCGATCGCGGGCTGATAATGCAGTAAACCAAGGAAGCACATCGTCCATGCGCTGCGTGACATTTGTGGTCAGTTCACCAAGTTCGCCCTGAAGTCGGCGCACCAAAACTGCTCGCTCTGCAGCGAGTTGTTCGGGTGGAGCGGATTCGGGACTCATGGAACCTGACTCATCCTGCTAGAGCGCGGATAACGCTTTGAGTTCAGATTGCGTGAGTTCAACATCTTGCATGAGGTCGGGTAATTGCGAAGCAATGCGGGCGCTTGCAATAGGACTGCCCACTGCGGCCTGTGCTCGCGACCAAGCCAATGCGACCGCGGACATCGATACTGAGTGTGTTGCTGCAAGTGCAGAAACTGCATCCACGATGCTCCAGGAACGCTCATCGACCGTTTCTTCGATGTCTTCGAGTCGCACACTCTCGACACCCAAAGCGCGCGTGTACTTGCCCGTGAGCAATCCGCGAGCTACCGAGTAGTAAGGCAGACAAGCGATGTTCTCGGCAACGCATAAGTTTTGAAGCGCACCTTCGTATTCACTACGTTCAATCACATTGAAGAGTGGCTGTACCACGACGTACTCACTGATCCCTAGCTCGCGAGAAATTTTAAGCGCCTCAGCTAGTCGCTCGCCTGTGTAGTTTGAGGCACCCAGGTAACGCACTTTGCCTGCAACAACGAGATCGTGAAACGCAGACAACGTTTCGGTAAGTGGAGTTTCAAGATCATCAAAGTGTGCGTAGTAGATATCGACGTAATCAGTTCCTAGGCGTTGTAGTGATTCGTCAATTGATTGGTGAATGTTGTGTGCACTCAAGCCAGGACGACGAGATGATTGGCCGACTTTGGTAGCGATAACCACATCATTGCGATTAGAGCGAGACCGCATCCACTCACCGATGATGGTTTCACTTTCACCACCGACATTCCCGTCTTTCCATTCGCTGTACATATCTGCGGTATCGATAAAGTTTCCGCCGTTATCGGCGTAACGGTTAAGGACATCATGAGATTCCGCGGTGTTTGCACTCCAACCAAAAACGTTTCCACCAAGACATAGCTGATGGACGCGTAAGTCAGTCTTTCCCAATTGCGATAGAGCCACTATCAGCCGCCGCCTTCAGTGTTACCTGCTCCTGCGGCCTTGGGATCGTTTAGTTGATAGCGATCGATTGCTTCTGCAACTCGCTGTGAATCAAACTCACCACGTTGCGCGAGTATGGCCAATGTCTGGACCACAATGCTTTCAGCGTCTACTAGGAAGTGACGACGTAGTGCGCCGCGAGTATCGGACATACCCCATCCATCTGTGCCGAGTGAAACGAAGTCGTTTGGCACCCATTCACGAATTTGATCTTGCACGGCACGCATGTAGTCAGATACTGCAATGACTGGACCCTTAGTGGCAAAAAGACGCTTAGTAAGGAAGGCAACCTTTTTGTTACCCACTGGGTTCAGCAAGTTGTAGCGGTCAACTTCAAGTCCATCGCGACGCAGTTCGTTCCATGACGTAACGGACCAAACATCAGAACTGACGTCCCATTCCTCTTTCAATTTACGTTGTGCTTCTAGTGCCCATGGCACGGCAACACCCGAGGCAAGAATTTGAGCGTGTGTCTTCAATGTCTCGGCGGCCGGGGAGTACAAGTGAATTCCACGAGTAATTCCTTCAACGTCAACCGATTCCGGTTCGGCCGGTTGAACAATTGGCTCGTTGTACACAGTGATGTAGTAGTAGACATTTTCGGAGTTCTCTCCGTACATGCGCGTTAAGCCGTCTCGAATAATGTGGGCAATCTCAAAGCCAAACGCAGGGTCGTATGCCAATACGGCTGGGTTTGTCGATGCCAAAAGATGCGAATGACCATCTTCGTGTTGTAGACCTTCGCCATTTAATGTTGTGCGTCCAGCTGTTGCTCCAAGAACAAAGCCGCGGGCCATCTGGTCGCCAGCGAGCCAGAATGAATCACCTGTGCGTTGGAACCCAAACATTGAATAGAAGATGTACACGGGAATCATTGGTTCGTCATGTGTGGAGTACGACGTTGCAACTGCAGTCCATGAAGCCACTGAGCCCGCTTCGTTGATGCCTTCGTGCAAAATTTGTCCGATTTCGGATTCCTTGTAGGACAGCATCAAGTCGCGATCAACCGACATGTATTGCTGACCATGAGGCGAGTAGATCTTGAGAGTCGGGAAGAAACTATCCATTCCGAAAGTACGCGCTTCATCAGGAATGATCGGAACAATGCGAGGACCAATATTTTTGTCACGCAATAGATCACGCAACAAACGAACGAATGCCATGGTGGTTGCAATATATTGATTTCCCGACCCAGCCAAGCTGTCGGCATATGCTTCGTCACCAGGCAGTTGCAGTGGGCGTGACTTAGAGCGACGTTGCGGAAGGTTTCCACCAAGCTGCGAACGACGTTCCTTTAAGTACTGAATGTGTTCGTGATCATCACCGGGGTGGAAGTACGGCGGAAGTTTGGCGTCAATTTGATCATCGCTCAATGGAATCTGGAGCGTGTCCCTAAAGTGCAACAAGTCTTCTTGACTGAGTTTCTTCATTTGGTGTGTTGCGTTGCGACCCTCGAAGTGTGAACCGAGTGTCCATCCCTTAATAGTCTTGGCAAGAATTACTGTCGGTTGACCCGTATGTGCCTGTGCTGCTGCATATGCCGCATACAACTTGGCGTAGTCATGGCCACCTCGCTTGAGATTCCATACCTTGTCGTCAGACCAATCTTCAACCATTGCCTTGGTGCGAGGGTCGCGCCCGAAGAAGTTGTCGCGGACAAAGGCGCCGCTCTCACTCTTATAGGTTTGGAAGTCGCCATCAGGCGTGCGGTTCATCAAGTTGATGAGAGCGCCTTCGTTGTCCATTGCAAGAAGTTCATCCCATTCGCGACCCCAAATGACTTTGATGACATTCCAGCCAGCGCCACGGAAGTGCGATTCAAGTTCTTGAATAATTTTGCCGTTGCCGCGCACTGGTCCATCAAGACGTTGCAAGTTGCAGTTGATCACAAAAGTGAGGTTGTCGAGTTCCTCGCGAGCTGCAATACCAATTGCGCCCAACGATTCTGGTTCGTCCATTTCGCCGTCGCCCAGAAACGCCCAAACGTGTTGTTGTGATGTGTCTTTGATGCCGCGATGTTGCAGGTAACGATTGAAACGTGCCTGGTAAATCGCATTCATAGGACCAAGTCCCATAGATACTGTGGGGAACTGCCAAAAGTCTGGCATCAATCGTGGGTGAGGGTAACTCGGTAGACCGTTAGGTGCGGCGCTGAGTTCTTGACGGAAACCATCTAAACGTTCTTGAGTCAAACGTCCTTCAAGGTACGCGCGAGCATACGCACCTGGCGATGCGTGACCCTGCATAAAGATTTGATCGCCACCACCAGGATGGTCTGGACCACGAAAGAAGTGATTGAAACCAACTTCGTAGAGCGAAGCACTTGAAGCGTAGGTAGAGATGTGTCCGCCAACACCAACACCTGGGCGTTGTGCGCGGTGCACCATGATTGCCGCGTTCCATCGAATGTAGGAACGAATGCGTCGTTCAATTGCTTCATCGCCAGGAAATACTGGTTCGCGATCTGGGGGAATCGTGTTGATGTAATCAGTACTACGCAAACTCGGAAGTCCAACATTGCGCTCGGATGAGTGACGCAAGAGGGACAACATAATGTGCCGAGCCCGCTGCTCGCCTTGGGAGGCGATGAGTGCATCGAGTGATTCGAGCCATTCCCGAGTTTCCTCTGGATTCATATCCACGTACTGGGTAGGTAGCCCGCCCGCTAGGAGCGATTCCCGTTCCGCACTCATCTATTTCCCACTCTGCTTCAAGGTTGTCGGTTCATATTGTCTCGCATAATGCTGCGCGAGCGGTAAGTGCGTCCAAGATTCGGGCGAAAACTGCCACGGAATTGCGTGTGGCGGTTGCTAATTCGGCAAAACTCAGGTGGACTATGGACTGTGACTGAGAACGCACCTGCGGGACTCGCTGGAAAGTTGGGTTTCACTGCTGGCCAGATAGTGCAAGAGATTGGCTATGCCGAAGACTGTGACGACACGATTACTCAAGCCATTGAGCAAGTTGCTGAGTTAGTGGACGAGAATTTTGAAGATGTTGTCGATGCCGTACTGCTGTGGTGGCGCGATGATGACGGCGATCTCGTTGATGCTTTAGTTGATGCGCTTGGTCCGCTTGCCGATTCTGGCGTGATCTGGCTCATGACACCTAAGACTGGTCGCCCTGGACACGTTGAACCAAGTGACATTGCGGATGCAGCGCCGACTGCTGGTCTGCAAGCTACAAGCACGATCAGTGCGGCGCCAGCGTGGCAGGGCACTCGACTTGTTGCACCAAAGTCGCGGCGCTAACTACCGGCGCATACTCTTGAGGTACTGCGAGTGCGGACTTGAACTCGACACGCAGGCTTGACACATTTCACCGAAAGTAGGATCCGCATGACACTTGAAATTGGCCAGATGGCACCAGATTTCACTCTGAAGAATCAATTTGGCGAAGATGTGACCTTGTCACAATTTCGTGGCGACAAAGCCGTTGTCCTAGTGTTTTACCCAATGGCATTCACTGGAATTTGCACGGGGGAACTGTGCGAAATTCGGGATAATCGAGATCACTTTGTCTCGGATGACGTTCAGGTTCTTGGCATCTCATGTGACACGTCGGCGACCTTGAAAGTGTTTGCGGAACAAGAAAATTTGAACTTCCCATTGCTCAGTGATTTCTGGCCACACGGCGAGGTGTCGCAAAAGTATGGTGCCTTCTTTGAGTCTCATGGTTTCTCGCTCCGTGGCACGTTCATTATCGATAAGGCGGGCATCCTGCAGTGGTCGGTAGTTAATGGCCCTGGTGATGCGCGCGATTCCCAGGAATATAAAGCAGCCCTTGCCGCGCTGGTCTAATTTTTTTACCGAGCGGGCCGCTCTCGAGATGCGGAGTTGCTCAATCTGGTGTGCAATATCAAAGTCACGCACCAGGGTAGACCCGAGACTTCCTGGTGCGTGATTTCACTTTCTAGCCACGGCTAGGTAAGTTTGGTTTCGCACAGTTTGCCAGTGCACCTGAAAGGGCGCTTAGCTCAGTTGGCTAGAGCATCTCGTTTACACCGAGAGGGTCAGGGGTTCAAGTCCCTTAGCGCCCACACATGAAAGGCCTCCAGCAATGGGGGCCTTTTGATTTTCTGGCGATTTCTGGCGATTTCAAGTCGCATGGGACCGTACAGTTAATCATTCAGAACGTCGAGACTCGGCGTTTATCGCTGTCAGAAGTTGCGCTGCGAAATTGATAATTTTTTAAGAACTAGGAATTTTTATGTCACGACTCACGAAAATCGTCATTGCGCCATCTGTTGGCCTGGTGTTGCTGGCAGGTTCTGTCGG
>Ga0194055_10000718_pt1 | contig 26853 bp, 24 predicted proteins | sample SepL449m_MetaG_FD_155482 | JGI IMG/M metagenome (GOLD analysis project Ga0194055, IMG submission 155482) | Anoxic zone freshwater microbial communities from boreal shield lake in IISD Experimental Lakes Area, Ontario, Canada - Sep2016-L442-9m | ecosystem: Environmental > Aquatic > Freshwater >... | reverse complement strand
TGATGCCGCTGGTGCCGGTCCAGGAGCCGTCACCACGGCCGGCCTTGATGGCCGTCACGAGGTCGGTGGCGGACAGGCCGCTCGCCACGGTCACCAGGCCGTTGCCCAGGTTCACCAGGCCGCCGGCATTGGGGGCGAGGCCGCCCACCGTGGTCTGGAGATAAGGCGCGAGCGACACCGTGCCGCCGGCAACGGGAACAACTCGGCTCGCGCCGAGCGCCGTCGCGTTGGCGAGTTGCAGCGTGCCCTGCTGAACCGTGGTGGAACCGGTGAGCGTGTTGGCCCGATCCACGACAAGCGTGCCCGCCCCCGTCTTCACAACCGGAGTCGTGCCGGAGAGGAGCGGATAGCCGGCCTGCGTCTGCGTCTGGGTGCCGCTGCCAACGTTGATCGTAATCGCCTGGGTCGCCTGCCCGACCGTCAGCCGGAGATTGCCACCCACTCGGTCGTAGACGAGCGACGGCGCCAGTCCGCCGGCAAATCCATCAAACGTCACGTTTCCGAACGTGCCCGAGAGCGACAGCCCGTCGAGCAGCGTGTACGAGGTTCCGAGGGTGACGGATCCGGCGTTGCGGACGGTCAGCGCGGAGGAACCCGTCAGGCTGATCCCGTTGGTCACCGAGAGTGTTTTCAGGCTCGTGCCGCCGAGAAAGTCGAAGTCGAGCGATCCGGCTGAGCCAATCTCGAGACTGCCCGCCGTGATCGTGCCGCCACCGCCGTTGAGCGCGAGGCTCGAGGCGCCAGCCCCCGCGGCGGATCCCAGTTGCATGGTTCCCCCGACCTGGAGCGTGCCCGCCGTGAAATACGACTGCGACCTGCCGCCGTTCACGCCAAAGACCATGTTGCCGGTCGTGGCCACGTCGCCAGCCGCGTGGCTGTAGTAGCTCGGGTAGGCATTGGAGTTGCCCGCCGAACCGACGGTGATCGTCCCCGCGGTCAGCGATCCTGCCCCCTGCACGTTCAGAGCACCGTTGTTGACGGCGTCCCCAATGACCACGGCGTTCACGCTGCCAGCCGAGCCGGTCAGGAAGGCCGAGAGTTCGTTGGCGATCCGAGCGGTGTCAATGACGCCCGGAGTGCCGTCGGGGTTCCAGTTGGTGGGCGTCGTCCACAGGTTATCGCCCGAGCCGTTGTCCCAGACGATGTCGGTCGTGGTCCGCAAGGCGGAGGTGAGCACCAACTTTCCCGGCTGGGTCGTGGTGTCGATGTTCACGTACCGTCCCGCCCCGGATGTCACGATGGCTTGGTGGGCGACCCAGTAGGCAACGTTGCCGAGTTGGCTGGAGCTGGTGACGTACGAGCCGGTCCCCGTGATGCTCATCCGGGCACCACCGCTCGTGTTGATCGACAGCGCGGATGACTCCAGCGTGCCCCCGGAGACGCTCACATCGCCGTCGAAGCCACCGGCGCCCATGTTGAGGTAACTGCTCAGCGCCAGCCGACCGGCCGACACGCTGACCACGTCGCTGTTGCCCCAGATGCCCGTCACGAGATCGGATGAGGCGAGGCTTCCGCCCGTCACATTGAGGCCCGCGCCAATCGAGACGTAGATCTGGCCCACCGTCGTATTGCCAAGCGTGCTCACCGTGGGAGTGGCGTTCGGTGATCCTGGATTGATGATCGCGTTGCCGGCGCCCGGCTGACTCGGCGAACCACCCGTCCAGTTGGTGGCGTTTGCCCAGTCGGCATCGGCGGATCCGTTCCAGTAGACGTCGGCCTGCACCGGAGCAAGGGTCCCGGAGAGAATGAAGGCGACGACACGGAGGGCTGACATCAGGTGGCGGTTCATGTGGACCTCGATCGCGAATGAAGGTTGCTCGGAGAATTCCCCGGACATCATTTTAGGAGGAGCGATTTTTCCAAGTCCAGATACAAACGCACTGCCGCAAGAGCCTCTAATGCAGATGCACTAGGCGTGCGAGCGAGGGCCCGTCACACGGCCCTCACCATACGACATGGGGCAGGCATGTGTTCGATCTCGCGCCGCCCGTCCTCACGTAGCACAGGTTGTCAACCTGTGTGTGTTCCTGGTTCGCATGGGCCGCGCGGTGGGAACTTCACCAGTCGCTCACTTCGACGTGAGCGTGCCCTTGGTGCTCGGGATGCCCGGCTGTCGAGAGTCTGACTCAACAGCCACGCGAATCGAGCGAGCGGCCGCCTTGAACACCGCTTCGGCGATGTGGTGGCCGTTGCGGCCGTGGTGCAGGATCGCGTGGAAGTTCATGCCCGCGGTCGCGGCCACACTCTCCCAAAAGACCTCCACGAGCTGCGCGTCGAACGCGCCGATCGTGGGCACCGGAAAATCGACCGCGAACACGCAGGCCGATCGCCCGCCCAGATCGACCGCCACCGTCGCCAGCGACTCGTCCATTGGGATGATCGCGTGGCCGTAGCGGCGAATGCCCTGCTTGTCACCGAGACACTCCGCGAGCGCGGCGCCGAGCGCCCGGCCCACGTCCTCCACCGTGTGGTGGCCGTCTACGTGCAGGTCGCCGGTGCAGGCCACGCTGAGATCGACGAGCGAGTGGCCGGCCAGCAGCGTGAGCATGTGGTCGAAAAAGCCGAGCCCCGTGCGGATGTCGGCCCGTCCCGTCCCATCGAGGTCGAGCGTGAGGCGGATGTCGGTCTCGGCGGTCTTTCGCGTGACGGTGGCGGTACGGGGCATGGCAGCGTGCTTGAAGGAGGAAGGAGTTTCGAACGTGACGTCAGAGCGTCTTCATCACGGTCAGGAAGGCGTCGATCTCGTCATCGGTGCCGACGGTGATCCGGAGGCCGTCACCCCAGCCGGCGTAGTTCATGAAACGGATCAGGATGCCCTGGGCCTTGAGGGCCTCGTAGATCGGCCGGTGCGGCCGTTCGGCGTGGGTGCACCAGACAAAGTTGGCCTGGCTCTCGCAGGCGTCGAAGCCGAGAGCCCGCATCGCTTCGATCAGCCGCGTGCGGGTGGCGACGATCTTCGCGCGGTTGTCGGCGAGCCAGGCCTGGTCGTCGATCGCTGCGGTCGCCGCCGCGATCGAGAGCGCGTCGCAGTTGTAGGAATCCTTGACCTTGAGCATCTGCTCGATCAGGGCGGGCTGGGCCACCGCGAAACCAAACCGCAGGCCGGCGAGGGCATACGACTTGGAGAACGACCGGGTCACGATCACCCGCGGATTGTCCTTCACGAGCCCGAGGCAGTTGGTGTCGGCGAAGTCGCCATAGGCCTCGTCCACCACGACGGCGCACGGCAGTTGGGCGGCGAGTTCGGCAACCCGCGCTGGTGGCAGGAGCGTGCCGGAGGGACTGTTGGGATTGGCGATGATCGCCAGGCGAAGGTCGTCGCGCGCTGATGCGAACTCGTCGCCCAGCGACCAGTCGGGGCGATAGTGGACCTCGTCGCAATCGGCTCCCTGAATGCCGGCGAGCGTGCGGTAGAGGATGTAGCTCGGATAGGGCATCCGCAGGCATTCCCCCTCGCCCACGAACGTCCGCACGAGGATCGTGAGCAGGTCGTCGCTGCCATTGCCGCAGATGATCCAGTCGGGATCGACGCCGAGCACTTCGGCGGCCCGTCGGCGAAACGCCGTGGCCATGGGGTCGGGATACTTCGCGAGCGTCCGGCCGGCGGCCGTGGCCGCGAGCGCCCGCGCCACGGCCGGCGACGGCGGATACGGATTCTCATTGGTGTTGAGCTTGATCCACTTACCCGACTGCGGTTGCTCGCCCGGCACGTAGCCGTCGAGCGCGGCGATCGCAGAGCGAACGAGCGGACGGCCGGCGGAGGTGGGCGGGGAAGACATGAAGAACGCACTCTCGGGCGGGACCTGGCTCTCTCGGGCGGGACCTTGGGAAGTCTACCTCACGAGGCTGGCGCCGCCGCCGCAGGCAGCACGACCACTACCACCGTCACGACCCGGCAGAAGGCCCGCGGCCTTACGGCCAGTCGGCTTCCTCTGCCTCCCGGATCATGAAAACCTGGCCTCGACGCTGCGGCGGTGGGCGGTGAGCCCTTCCGTGTCGGCCAGGAGGCGGATGTCGTCGGCCATCTCGGCGAGGTCGTCCTTCGCCAGCGCGATCACGCTCCCGCCACGGATGAACTCGTTGGCGGAGAGGCCTGCCGCAAACCGCGCCGTGCCCCCCGTTGGCAGCACGTGCGAGGGACCGGCCGCATAGTCCCCAGCCGCGACGGGGCTGTAAGGGCCGAGAAACGCAGCGCCGACGTGCCGGATCCGGGCGAGCGCGGCCTCGGGGTCGCGGGTGTCGATCGAGAGGTGCTCGGGTGCGAGTTCGTGGGCGAGATCGGCCGACTCCTCGTCGCTCCGCGTCACCACGATGCCGCAGAACCGCTGCAGGCTGTCCCGTGTCAGATCGCCCCGTTCGAGCATGGCGACCCGCCGCTCGAGGGCCGCGGCCACCGCATCGGCAAGGCCGGGGCTCGCCGTGAGCAGGATCGCCGACCCCGGCGAGTGCTCAGCCTGCGCGAGCATGTCAGCAGCGATGCATTCAGGCCGGCCGGCGTCGTCGGCCACGACCACGATCTCGCTCGGACCGGCGATCGAGTCGATCGACACGTCGCCAAAGACGTATTCCTTCGCAAGCGCCACGAACAAGTTGCCGGGCCCGACGACCTTGTCGACGCGAGCAAGGCCCTCAACGCCATAGGCCAGCGCCGCGACCGCCTGGGCACCGCCGGCCCGCACCACCGTCGTGACACCGAGTTCGTGACAGGTGGCGAGCACGTGAGAGTTCTCGGCGCCGAATCGCGTGGGCGGGGCCACGACCACGATTTCCTTCACGCCCGCCACGCGGGCAGGCACCACGGTCATGAGCAGCGTGGAGGGATAGGCCGCCGCGCCACCCGGCACGCACACGCCGACGCGGTCGAGCGGCACATACCGCTGTCGCAGGCTGCCGCCACCGGCGAGTTTCACCTCGACGTCACGCAAGAGCACGGCCCGCTGGAATCGTTCGACGCGGTCGCGGATCCGGCGGATCGCCGCCAGGAAGTTTGGCTCGACCGACCGGTGGGCCGCGGCGAGTGCCTCGGGCGCCACGAAGAGCGACTCGGTCGTGATCGCTGCGGCGTCGATCCGCCGCGAGTAGTCGAGCAGTGCCTTCAGGCCATCGCGACGAACATCTTCGCAGATCCGCTCCACGACCTGCCGGGGCGAGAACGGCTCACCGAAGACGTCGATCGTCTTCTGGCGGCCAGCCGGGCTGATGACGTCGCCCTGCGAGACGAGTTTGCCCCGCAGGGCATCGAGCCGCGCGCGGCCGTCATTCGCGGTGAGATCGATGCGTTCGCAGAGGGGCGCGGTGGGCGTCATGGCACACACAGGATAGTCAGCAGCGGGCCGCGTCGTAGCCGCAGGTTGGAAGCGTGCGGGAAATCCAACCCAAACGTGGTTCTTGTGCAGGTTGCCAACCTGCACCTACGGGACTGCAGGTTGACGACCTGCCCCTCCGGAGCCGCAGGTTGGCAACCTGCGGGAACACGGGCTTCCTGCCGCTACCGCCGGGCGATCGTGGGGGGCACGGCCCCGAACCGCTCCGTCCAGCGGGCCGTTACGCCAGCCAGCACCGGCTTCCCCTCCGCCGCCGTCCCCGACTCGGTCTGCTCCGCGATCTGGCGAAGGATGGCTTGGCCGCGGGCGGCAAGGTGCGAGGGGCTGCCAGCCGGCCTGTCGCCGAAGACGGGATCGGGCGAGCCTGTCCCGCGGAGTGGGGCCGCCGTCGCAAGCCGGCCATCAATCGCCGATGCCCGTGCCATGGCGGCGTCGGCCTCGCCGCGTTCGCCGAGGGCGACCAGAGCGATGGCCTGGCGGACGAACGTGTCGGGCTGATCGCCGGAGATCGCGGCGGCGCGGCGGTAGGCGTCGACGGCGCGGCGGAGCGCGGCTGGCTCACCGTTTGCAGTACGGAGATGGCGGTCACCGATGGCCACCTGCCGGGCCGCCCGGAGCCGCGACGTGGGATTGCTGCCTCGCGTCGCGGAGGCGACCAAGGCCGCGTCGCGGCGGGCCCGTAGGTCGCGGATCGTCGCCGCCACCTGCTGGGCCTGCGGAAGCGACGGGCGTGCCGATGCCAGCGCCATCACCGCGGGCGAGGCCGTGTTCGACGACACGAAGCCCGGCCCGACCACCGGATAGCTGATCGTGGGATATGGCACGACGCCGCCGGAGAAGAACGAGCCACCGAATGGCGCCCCCATCCAGACGGAGTCGCACGACGGAAACCAGGTGGTGCCGTAGCATGCCGGCCAACCATACGAGCAGCCGTAGCCACCGTAGCCATACGGGTAGACCGGCGCGGCACACCAGCGCCGCCAGCCCCATGGCCGACAGCCCCAGCCGAGTCTTGGTGCACACCAACCACCTCCCCAACCACCTCCCCAGCCCCACCTCGGTCCGCACCAACCTCCAAACCGCGGGCCGCACCAGCCAACCTGCTGAATGCTGTAGCCGGCGGAGTAGCCGACGTTGCCGTAGCCGAACGTCGGCAGGCAGATCTGAGCGTCCGCCTTGTCGATGGCGGAGAACATGAAACCCGCGACCAAGATCGCGACCGCGAAGCGAGTAAGACGCATGGCGTGGTAACCCTCCAATGGCTCACTCCATTCTACGAGGGCGGACGTCCGCCTGACGAGCCTTCGTCGGCGGATTCCGAAGCGGCTGCCGCGGTGGTAGCCTCGGGCCGTGACAGCACGCTTCTGCCAGCACCGTTTCCCTTCCGGAGGAGTGGCCCTCGGCGTCCGGCTGGGTCTTCCCCGACCGCTCGCCGTCCGGCTCAGCCGCCTGCGAACCCCGGAACGGATCCAGGACTTCGTCAACTCGCTGCGGTGGAATCTTGAAGGTGCCGGCCCGACCGCCCGGTCGGTTGCAGTGGCGTTGCGGCACGGTGAGGCCCACTGTGTCGAGGCGGCCTTCATCGCCGCCTGCGGCCTGTGGCTGGCGGGCGAACCGCCGCTGTTGATGGACATGGGGGCGGCACGGGGTGACGTGGACCACGTCGTGGCCCTGTTCCGCCGGCATGGCTGCTGGGGCGCGATCTCTAAGAGCCACAGCCCGTTTCTCCGCTACCGCGATCCGATCTACCGCTCGCTTCGCGAACTCTCGCTCTCCTTCTTTCCGCAGTACGTGAAGAAGCGGCGAAAGACCCTTCGAACCTACTCCGTCTCGTTCGACCTGCGGCGAGTCGACCCAGGGCTCTGGGTGACGCACCCGGGCTTCTGCGATACGGTGGTCGACTCGCTGACCGCCGCCCGCCACTTCACGATCCTGCCACCCCGCGGCGACCGCTCGCTTCGGCCGATCGACGAGATCGAGGCTCGCAGCAACCTGCTCCGGGATCCCGGCGGTATGTGACGAAGCCTCGGGCCGGAGACCGGACTCATGCTGAAGCGTGCAACTCGGGCTAGATTCCCCTGAGCCGCTGGATTTCATCGACGACGTGCATCGCGAACGGGATCGAGCACGTCCAGCCTGGCGAGACGGCGTTGAGGACGTGCATCGAGCGATCGTCTCCTTCTAATACGAAGTCCATTTCAAGCTTTCGCGTCCGCGTGTCGAGCAACTGGGCACGGATGCCTGATCGGCCCCAGCGCCGGTAGTCGTCGACGCACACACCCTCCGCGAGCCGGCCGGCCAACGATACCAGGTGGGCCCGGCTGTATTTGGCGAGTTCCTCGACGGCGAGACGGCGAAACTCGAAGCCCGCGGAAACGAGCAGGGTCAGTTGCAGCCGGGCTATTTCGGCCGTGTCCCGGAGGCTGAAGCCGCCCAGCCCTGCATACTGCTCGCGCCAGAAGGCGGGGATCGCGGTGGGGCCGATCTTCGCATGACCATCGACAGTCACGGTGAAGTGAACGCCGAGAAATGGATTCCGCAGGTCGGGCACGGGATAGATGTTGGTCCGCAGCGCTCCTGCCGGCTCATCGCTGTAAAGATACAGTCCCTTGAACGGCAGAATCGTGTAGTGCTTCGAGAAGCCGAACTGCCGCGCGATCCGGTCGGCGTGGAGCCCGGCGCAGTTCACGACGAAGCCTGCCGACCACGCTCCCTGCGAAGTCACGATCTCGTTGCCGTGCCGCCGCCTGAAGGCGGTGCCGACCGCGAACTGCACGCCCTCCCGCTCCGCGTCCTCCCGCATCGCGTCGAGCACGGCACCGGGGTCGGCAGTCGCGGTGTTGGGCGAGAAGATGGCCCGCTCGCAGGTCTTTGCGCGGGGTTCGATCCGTTTGGCATCGGCCTCGGTGATGCTCTCGAGCGCCACCCCATTGGCTGCGCCTCGCCGCAAGAGTTCGTCCATCTGCGGGTGGTCGGCTGCGGTGCGGGCGACCACGAGTTTGCCGCAGCGGTTGAGCGGCAGGCCGCGCTCGTCGCAGTAAGCCCGGAGGGCGGCGTTGCCGTCGCGGGTGAAGCGAGCCTTGAGCGAGTCGGCCGTGTAGTAGAAGCCGGCATGAAGGACACCGCTGTTACGGCCGCTGGCGTGCCTCCCGCAGGAGGACTCCTTTTCGAGCACGTGGACGCTTACGTCGGGATGCCGGCTCTTGAGTTCCCGGGCGACCGAAATCCCGATGATGCCCGCTCCGACGACAAGAAAACCGGCGGTCTGCATCCGGGCTCCCTGCCTCACTCTTTCGTACCACCCGTGGAGCCCGCGTCCTTCTCGAGAACAATGCAGGCGAGGTCACCCGTGGCGTTGCGGATCGGCGGCTTCGAGTAGCCCAGTTCGAGGAGCGCCTCTTCGAGTCCCTTGGCCCGATCGGGAAAGCCGTTGCGGTTGATGTAGATGGCGGCAAAGCCGATTTTCTTGAGTTCGTCGACCACCCTGGAGACGTTCCCGGTGTTGAACTGAATCGTCTGGGACTCCTGGTTGAGCGTTGCTCCCTGGAACATGAGACCCTGCAAAGCCAGCTGCCACTTCTCGCGTTCGCGGCCTTTCATCGAGCCAAACGAGTAACGGAGATTCTTGCTGTAGAGGTATGGCCGGAAATGGTCGTAGGGCGGCACACCCGGAGTCGGTGATTCCGGGAACTCCATCACCGGCAACTGAAACACCATCGCAGCCTCGGGCAGGGCGGCCTCCATCTTTTCGGTGAACTCGCGGTCGGCCTCGACCTGCCGAGCAATCGTGGTGACCTCCTCGGCCGTCGGTGCCCGCGGCACCTGGTCCCAGAGGATGACAAGGCAGGCAACCACAGCGCCAGCCGTCCAGAGGCTTTTCGTGGCTCCGTCCGGGTGCGCCGCCTCCGATGCGGCTTGTACCGCTGAGAGCCGACGAGCCGCCCAGAGCAACGTGATCGCAAGGATCACAATGCTGTAGCGACAGCCCGCGCGAAACATCGTGAAGCCTGTCGTGGCCGCGATCAGGGCGTTGAGGCCGCCGGTCGTGAACATCAGCACGATCCAGAGCACCTGCCAGACCTCGATCGGCACGTCTTTCTCGCGACCCGTGAGCATGAGCCGCGCGGACGTGCCGACAAGCCAGAGCAGGCAGGCAAGGCCCACGAGTCCCTGGTAGGACGCGCCCTCGTCGAGAAGCGGCGCCACCTGCCGGTGGGCCTGGGAAAACTTCGCGAAAGCCTCACCGCGATGCGTGACCGGCGGGATGAACAGGTCCTTGATTTTGAGCCCATAGATCTCCATCCACTTGTATTCGCGAACCAGCGCCCCCTGGTTCGGCCCGTGAACAAGCTTGTACGTCCATGTGTCCAGATTCATAAACGCGAAGGCCGTCGCGGCCGCCGCGACCACGGCCAGCGCAGACAGGAATGCCGGTCGCGAACGATTCCGAAGCCACTGCACCCCAGCACCAAGCAGCGTGAGTTGGCAGAGCGCGTTGGTAAAATACGGATTCAGGCAGCCGGTGAGAAAACCGATACCGCCCGCCTGCCAGAACTGCCTGGACCAAGGCACGATGCCGGGCTCGGTCGACGCCCAGCGCCAAACGAGCAGGAACAGCGGCACATGCCACACCCACTCGCATGTGATGTGATAGGGCGATTGGGCGAAAATGAACGGGGCAAGGCCAAAGGCGAGCGCCGAGACAAACGCCCAGGTGGGCCGGCATTCAAGATGCCGCGCAACACCGTAGAACGTCGCCGAGGCGAGAACATTGCCCATGAGCATGGCGATATTGAGGCCGGCGAAGAGTCCGAGAAGCCATGAAAGCAGGCCGGAGACCAGGATCTGCAACTCCTCGACCATCGGCCAATCGTTCCAGTTCGCGGAATACGGAGCGTTCAGTTGCTCGACGCTTTTCCACGCTACGAGTGGGAACTCGCCCTGGGCCGACGCTTTGAGCATGGCCAGCGCGTGGACGACATCAGCCTTCTCGGGATCAAGATAGGCAGTCGGCTCAGACAGTCGCTCCAACGTCCAGATGCCATTGGCAGCGCACCAGGCGAGGCCGACGAGCAAGAGCAAAAACGCGAAGCTCCACCAATGGCGCAGAGTGTTCTCAGGGTCTCGGTTCATGATGAAGTCGATTCTTCACATCGATCGAAGAGGAATTGAGGAGTATGGTACCAGGGAATAAGTGGCAGCCACTCCCTGATGGCGGACTTTGTCTTGTCCACGGCGACGCGGGTTGGGACCAGCACCGCCGAAACTCGCGGGCCGCGAGACCCAAATATTCCCGCCGACGATGAGATTGCTGGCGTTTGCATGCAGGGAACGGTGATTTTATGAAGTCGGCTTCATATCGGATGAGACTGTCTCTGTGATCGTCTTGGCCATCACCGACCCCAGCTCGCCAGCGTGATAGACCTTGAGGTCGGCGACCGGCCGACTCGCGGCGGCGGGATAGACAAGCTTTCCGAGCCGCCGCAGCCAAATTTCCAACAGCGTGTGACTAACGGAACAGATGTTGCGAAACTTAAATGCTTTCGTAGCGCCGGCAGCCCGCTCGTTGGGGTACACCGGGATTTCGATGTAGGTCGCCTTCAGATCGAGCAACCTCGTGATCAGGTCGGCCTGGAATCCGAATCCGTGGGAATTCGAATGCCAACGCATCACGTTGTAGCGGAGGTGGACGGCAAGACCGTTGTAGTACCGGATCGAATAACCGCTCAGCCAATTCACAAGGACCGTGAAAGACCGTGATACCAGTCGCCGGAATGGCCCTCGAAAAGCCGTGTCCGCCGGATAAGGAATGACGATATCGGCTTCCCCGATGTGCCTGAAGATGCTGACAAGCGATTCCTTCGACTCGACGTTATCTCCGCAAATCAAACGATAGTATTTTCCCCGGCAACGAAATGCACCCTCGGCATAGTTTGACCCAAGCCCCTGATTGACCCCATTCACGTAGAGCGTGATTGGCAGGGTCGGATTCGCCTTGAAGAACCGGAGAATCACGTCGACCGTATGGTCGGTCGAGCAATCGTCGATGATCACGACGTCGTAGCTGATCCCGACCTCGGTCACCGCCGCCACGACCGTCTCGAGAGTGGGAACGATTCCCTCCTCCTCGTTGTAACAGGCCACGAATAGCGAGAGATCGCAGTCGTGAGTCAGTTCGGGCGTCAGTGCTGTCATAGGGCGGTATGGCTGGGGCCGAAGATGAGCGCTCGCACGGCATCAAAAATGCGTGCCACGACAAGGAATTGCAAGCGTCCCGTATGCAGCCGCCCGTTTCGCTCCACGAGGTGACCGCCGACGACGAGTCGCGAGAGGCGGATCTCCGCGACGCTGCCCGCGCCGTAGCGCTCGAGGAGTGCGGCCCGGGGCAGCCAGCCGCCCGAGTCGGCGATCTCCTCGAGGATCCGAATTCGCAGCGATGCGATGGTGAGGTTCACGAAGTTGAAGTAGCCGAAGGCGAATCCAATCGCGGCCACCGTGTTCATGGCGGTGAGGGCGAGCGTATCGGCGGTGGAATCCCCGTCGCGGATGCATGCCACGATCGTGATCGCTGCCGCGACGACGATGCCCATCGCTGCCCCGATCGCGAGCGCCGGATACGGATCCCGGCCGCGAATAAGCCTCCCTGCAACGATGTGGCCCGCGCAATAGACGGCGAGACCGATGACCGGAGCGAGCGCTATGAGGGGGCGATGGTCGGCCATGGATCAGCCTCCGTGTGGCATGCAAAGAAGCCTGCGCCAGGCGGACAGCACCATCGCCCACGCCCGTCCCTTCGCGGCCAGCCGGTAGACATCACCATCGCGAGTTATCATGCCATCGCTCACCATCGCCTCAAGTCGCACGTCGACCGGGCTTACCTCGGCGAGGAGCCCCCGCAGGTCGGCGGGTGAGACGCCGGCGTGGCCGGCGTCCGCCACGGCCACCAGCATCGTCATGCTCGGGCTGCGGTGCTCGAGCGCGGAGTAGGCCACGACATAGGCGAGCGTGCAGGCCGTGTGAAAGACGGCCACGTGGATCGCCTGCCAGCGGTCGGCGGCCGTGAACCATCGTCCTGGCATGAAGTGTGACACGACGAGCCAAGCAACGAGAAGGGAGAAAAACAGGGAGAGAAGGACGGCGGTCTGCCTCCGCGGCAGCCTGATCCGCCACCAGACGAGATGCGTGACGAAAGCTGTGGCGAAGACGCCGATGGCGAGCAGGGCGGTGTTCAAGGGCGAGTTACTCCGGGGAGATGAACTCCGCGCACGGTTGCGCCAGTCGAGCGCAGATGCTTCGTGCCACGACCGGGGGTAGGCCGACGAACACGCGACTGCCCGGTGGTACGTCGGTGGGTGAGTGGACCGGCCTGCCGAGATACATGCGGCCGACACGAGCGGGATCTTCGTCGACAAAGAAGGCGACTCGGTCGCCCGCCTCAGCGGCGAGCCAGGTGCCTGCGATCGACGTGCCAAAGAGACCGACGGGGCCATCCGAGCCCAGTGCTCGTAGGCGATTCGCTGTGCTACCCAGCCATTTCAGGCTTCCCGCAATCTGCAATCGGACCGCGGTCACGTCGGCAGGTGGCGGTGCCGAAAGGGCGACGCTCGCCGCACGCGCGACCACGGAAAGCTCCTTCGGGATCAAGTCATCTGCCAGAGACACGATCTCGAAGCCAGCCGCAACAAGAGCCCGTGTCATCGAATGAACAGTGAAGTGCGTGCGGTGGTCTGCGATCAAGAGCTCAAACGGATTCGCCGGATGGTGTGGCACCTCGATGAGGAGCAGCCCGCCGGGAGCAAGTTTGCCACGCAACGTCGTAAGGACGCCGATGGGATCCAAGATGTGCTCGAGTACGTGAATCATAGTGATCACGTCAAACGAACCAGGGACGGTCTCAACGGGTCCCACATGGAGGGGTTCGGTATGCGGGATCGACTCGACCTCGGCCCTGTACTTCGCGTCGAACTCAGTGCCCACCTTCGTCCAGCCCGGAGCCACCTGCCCAAAGGCGCGGATCGTGGCCCCATTGCCGCAGCCCACGTCGAGCATCCGGCCGGTGGGCTTGAGGTTCGAGTGCTGCCGAAAGGTATCCAAGAGCTTGACGGAACGCGATGCCGGCAGGCCCGATGACTGTTCGAACACCACCTGCTCGGCACCTGCCGCTTGGTGATAGATCGTGTACGAGCGATAGATGTCATCGATGTCCGCGAGAAACGCGTTGTCGGTCGGCTTCTGCACGGAGCCGCACGTTCGGCACACGCCGATGCGGCCGCCGACCGGCCATGCACGACAGTCCGACGTCACGCGACGGAGGCCGCGATACTCGATCAACTCCTCGAGTTCACCGGTTCCGCATATGCTGCACTGTGCCTCAGAAACTGCCTTCGCCGTCATTACGCCACCCCATCGATCGCCGCCCATGGATCGGGAGGCTCGATGCTGAGTCTATCCCACACGGCCGACGCGTCGAGTGTCGTGTGGGCAGGCAGATGCTCGATCGCGAGGCCGAGGCCAGCCGCGCTCGCCGGTTGGAGGAACTGAGCCGGTGCCCCCCAGAGCCGGGCCAGATGGACCGCGACGTCGGCATACGACACGTCGGCCCGGGCGGAGACCTGCAGGATCGGGCCCAGCATCTCTCGGGCCGCGGCCGCGATCGCCGTCGTGGCAAGGTCGAGCGACACAGGGGCGAACACAAGATCCGTCAGCGGCCGGATCGGCTCGCCTCGATCCAAGGACTCCCGCCAACGGTCGATGACAGGCAGGGTGCGGCCGATCACCTTCGTGAATCGCACGATCGTCGTGTCTTTCCCGAGCGATAACAACCGCTCCTCGGCCTCAGCCTTCATCCGGCCGTAGACGGTGCGCGGACAGCGGGCGGCTGTCGCGGGCGTAAACGGCGTGCTGCCATCGAAAACCATATTCGTGGAAAGGAAAACGATCCGGGCCCCGGCATCGATGAGTCGGCGGCCCAGTTCGCAGGTGGCATCGACATTGACGTGGCGACATTCGTCGGGCCGGGAGCGGCACCTGTCGGTCGATGTGACGCCGGCGCACAGCACGGCCACCCCAATGCCAGATGGCGGAGACCATCCAGCGGGCAACGTGGCGAGGTCAAGCGGAATGGAATCCGGAGAGCCGCGCCGGCTTGTTTTGATGACACGGACACCTTCATTTTCAAGCCGACGTGCAACCGCCGCGGCTATCATGCTGTCCGCGCCAACGATGAATGTGCATGGATTAAGAGGCACGGGGGGTGTCGGCAATCGATGATTTGATTGTGGGACAGCAGCATAGCGCAAACAAGTAATGCGCCATCGGATAGAAGCCCGTGTGCACGACCTCGTCGTTCATCGAAAAGATGAACACGTTGCGAAAGTGACGACCCATCGTGGCACGAAGGCCGGGGGCGTCCTTGCAATTCACGTGTCCCGCCTTGCTCGGAGGCGAAGCATAGGCCTGTGACTGAAGGGATGGTATGCCCACGAGCAGGACACCTACGTCCGTCAGTGACTTCACGACGTTCCCGATAAAGAGGTCTTCTTTGTCCGCCGGGATGTGTTCAAGCACATCGATCGCGTAGGCAGCATCGAAAATCCCCTCCACGGGGCCCTGGAGGACGTCGTGCACACGTGCATCGATCGGCCAGCGAGGGTCCATGCGGCCCCTGACGTCTTCGATGAAGACCGGATCGAAGTCTACGGCCGTGATGCTGCCCACTTCCTGCGCGACGATACGGGTCGCGAATGCATCCGCGCAGCCGACTTCAAGCACTCGAGACATACCGCTCAGCATCTTAGAAACGAATTTATAGCGTGCGAGCACGAACGCGAGTCGCCGCGGATCGTCGTGCCACACCTGATTGCTCATCAGTCCCAGCTTCGTCCGGCCGGACTGCTCTGAAACCTCCAGACAGCGTTCGTACTGCGGTTCCACCGTGCGTGCCATGAGTTACCTCGGGGTTCGACTTCAACTCAATCGACCAGAACAGTCTATGATCGCGCGACCCGCGAGCCGGCCGCTGGTCATGTCGGCCATGGCGGCATTGATGTCGGCAAGCGAATAGCGATTTCCGACGAGCAAGCCCAGCGACAGCCGAAGTTCCCGGACCATGCGCACGTAATGCGGGATGTCGATCTCAGGGCGGCACTCGCCGCCGTGTGAGCCTGCGAGCCGCTTCTCGAAGTGCAACGGCAACGTGGAGATCGCCGCGGTGCTGTCTTTGGGCGGCACGCCCACGAGCACGGTGCGGCCGCGGGCATTCGTGACGCGGCTTGCCAGTGCGATCACATCGACGTTGCCCGTGTTGTCCACCGCCACGTCGACGCCGTCGTGGCCGACAATGCGGCGGATCTCCTCGGCTGCGTCGGCCTTCGTGACGTTCATCACATGCGTCGCCCCGAGCGAGCGGGCGAGGTCGAGCCGATTGTCGAAGCGGTCAATCGCGATGATGGGGTTACCGCCGGCGAGGGCCGCCCCCTGCACGATGTTGAGGCCGATGCCCCCGGCACCGAAGACGGCGATCGATTCGCCGATGGCCAGTCGAGCGTTGTTGTTCACCACGCCAAAGCCGGTTGTCACGGCGCAGCCGAAGAGGGCCGCGATCTCTGGATCGAAGTCGGCCGGGATGGCCGTGAGGCGATTCTCCGACACGATGGCATATTCGTTGAACGTGGTCACCCAGCCCGCATTCACGCGCCCGATCGACGACTCGTAGACGGGCGTTGTCGACTCGAGCCCCGCTCCCTTCCGCCAGTGGAGCACCACGCGGTCGCCCGGCTTGACGTGCCGTACACCCTCGCCGCACTCGAGGACCTCGCCGCACCCCTCATGGCCGAGGAGATGCGGCAGAAACCGGTCAGGCCCTTTCACGCCGTCGATTTCACCGATCTGCGAACCGCAGATGCCGCTCGTGAGCACCTTGACCAGCACCTGGCCGAGCTTCGGCGAGGGCACCTCGACCTCCTCGATCACGAGGGGTTTCTTCTGTTCGACGAGTATGGCGGCGAGTGACTTCATGGCTATTCGAAGTAGATGAAGGAATGGTCGCCGGTGTAGCCGGCCTGAGAGAGCCACCATTCCCATTCCTTCGGCGTGCAGAACATCTCGCAGGTGAACTGCCAGTAGAGAAGATTTACCTTCTCCTCCTCGGTCCGCCACGACTCGACGCACAGGTACTTGTGCCGCCTCCCCACCCGCTCCATCTCCTTCAACGCGGCGAGCAGGTCGTAGCAGTAAAGGTTGTGCAGCGTGTTGAGCGAGATGACGAGGTCAAAACTCTTGTCCTCGAATGGCAGACTTGCCGCACTTGCCTCGCGGAGAAAAGGCTTGACCTCCTCCTTGGCATGATCGAGCGCATAGCGGGAAACGTCGATCCCCGCGATCTCCACGCCTGGGCATGCCTGAGTGAAGTCATAGAGCAGAAACCCCTTACCGCACCCGACATCGAGAATCCGATCACCCGGCTTGATGCCGTAATGAGACACCATCGCATCGGCGACTTTCCGCCAGCGACCGTCGTAGTTGTAGCCGCCATAACCCGTTCTGCGATCTCCATCCCAGTAGTCCTTACCCCATTGCTTTCCCAGCTTGGCGGCTTCAGCTTTCGGAAATTCGTTCACACGGGCGACGTAATCTCGCTTGGTGCTCCGATGGACGCTCGAGAGAAAATCGACGTACGCCATGTTCGTTCAGCCTTCCATGCGATCCAGTGCCGACCTGACCTTCGCGAGCTGCACTGCCCGCCGCTGCTCCTGCCCGGATGCCATGCCGGCGAAAGTGCGGCGGCGATCCGCGGAGGGCAGGAACTCATTGAGCATAATGCAGCACCACTTCAGTTCGTAGACGGGCATTAAAAGGGCCGACCTCCGCACAACCTTCTCGGGCTCGTCCCAGAGCGTTGCGACCCGTTCGACGAACGCGGGCAGGTGCTCGCGCGGCACCGGCACGGCCGGCTGGCAAAAGAAATCGCAGACCATCTTCGCGGGATCGTCCCAGCCGGCGTACTCGAAATCAAGGAAGCGGAGGTGGTCGCCCGCAGCGACGAGCGCGTTGTGGAAGCCAAAGTCTGATGGGCTGATGCAACGATCCCGAAGCGACATCACCTCGTTCACCACCACCTCGCCCGCCGCAAGCACGTCGCGACGAATCCGGTTCCAGAGCGGCCGCATGCGTCCGTCGGCGATTTCGACGGCCTCGCAGCCGCCGGGCGAAGCCTTGTCGATCGACCGAAGCCTGGTGATCCGGCGGTCGACGCAGTCGAGATGACCGGCGAGCGAGAAGCAAGCCTCCGACGCGTTGGGCAGTGCTGTGGACTGCGGGTCGGCGCGCCGTTCGTTGACGGCGCGGAAGAACTCGGCCGCTTGGCGAACATGCTCCGCCGTCACTTCGCCGCTCCGCAGTTTGCGGCCATCCACAAACTCGTAGGCCGCCATGCCCGCCACTGGGTCGCTCGCCAAGGGTTGGGCCACGGCGCGAACCCCCCGATCCCACGCGAACCTGCTGAACCCAAACTCGGCGGCCAAACGGTCGCGGGGATCGTCGGGGTGGCGGTAATAGATCTTGACCACCGTCGCCCCGGCCGCCGACTCGACGCGATAGACGCGGTTGTTGCCCCCTCCCGCGATGCGCTCGATGCGGTAGGGAGGCACAAGCCCCCCCGCAGCCAGCAAGGGACCGACGAGCGTCGCGATGTCCTGCTCCCCCGCTGGCTCGTTCACGCCCCGACACCGCCTCTCCTGACGAGGTCTGCAATCTCGGCCCATGAACGGGCGGACACGACCCCGGCGGGCGCATCCTGGGTGGCGCGTGGGTCGAACAGGATCCGTCGCACTCCGGCCGGAAACCGCGGGTCGGCAAGGAGCTCGGGCAGGTCGTCGATGAAGGTCGTACAACCGATCGCTGCGATCCGCGCAAGCTTTCGTTCCTTCGTCTCCTCGAAGAACACGCGGTCCTCAGGCAGGCCGATGCCGGCCTCGCCGTGAAAGCCATAGCGTGCGAGAAAGTCGCGAGCAGCGGCGTGCAGATCGTGCCGCTCGCCGAGGTACGGAAACCGGGTGCGATGACTGACGATGGCGATGGGTATTCCGTTCGTACGGCAGTCCGCGAAGAAGGTGGCGACTCCGGGAAACAACGCCGCGTCGATCATTCGCGGCCCGTAGATGATCCCTTGGAGTTCCGTCCAACGCTCTTCCTGGCCGATCGACCTCAGGTGGTCGCGCACCGACGTCTTCGACGTTGCCGCATGCGGCGGCACGAGATCGAGGTCGAGGGCCACGCGACCGAAGACGTCGTCGTAACGGACGATCGTGTTGTCGAAATCGACGCCGATCACGACGATTTTCCGAGCCGGGCGAGGATCTTGGCGGCCACGGCCGGTCCGGTCAGCCCGCACCGCTCTCGCATCCACTGCTGGCTCCCAGCCTCGGAGATGAAGACATCGGGCGTCCCACAGGCGACGAGCGGCGGCTGCGGCCCGTCGCGACGGACGAGCCACTCGGCGACGGCGCTGCCAAGGCCGCCGATCACACTGTGCTCCTCGACCACCGCCACGGCCCGGAACCGGCCAAAGGCGTCGGCCAGGAGCGACTCGTCGAGTGGTTTCACGGTGTGCATGCTCACCACGCGTGCCGAGAGCCCCTTTGCCTCGAGTTCCTGCGCCGCCGCAAGGGCAACCGATACAAGAGTCCCCATGCCGAGCAGGCAGACATCGGTTCCCTCCCGCATCACGATCCCCTTGCCGATCTCGAACGTCGGCCGTGACTCGTGGACGACGGGCTCCCCCTTCTTGCCGAGGCGGATGTAGGCGGGGCCCGGGAGCGTGAGCGCCGCCTCGAGCGCCGGGCCCACTTCGGCCGAGTCGGCCGGACAGAGGACGGTGAGGTTCGGGAAGCAGCGGAGGATGCCGACGTCCTCGCAGGAGTGGTGCGTGGGGCCGAGCGACGCGTACGAGAGGCCGCTGCCGGTGCCGACGATCACCACCGGCACGTCGTGGTAGCAGATGTCGACGCGGATCTGCTCGATCACGCGGGTGGTGGCGAAGGGTGTGATCGTGTAGGTGAAGGGCCGCAGGCCGGAGAGCGCCAGGCCCGCCGCCATGCCCGTCATGTTTGCCTCGGCCACGCCACAGTTGTAGAAGCGATCGGGAAACCGCTCGCGGAACTTGTCGAACAGCCGGTTGCCGATGTCGCCCGAGAGGAGGACGATCCGCTCATCTTTGGCTGCCAACTCGGTGATCGCGGCGGCGAACGCATTTCTCATGCCCGCACCTCCGGCTGGCCGAGTTCGACCCGGGCCTTCCGTACCTCGTCAGCCGTCGGAATCCGGTAGTGCCAGTTGTTGTCGTCCTCCATGAACGACACACCTTTTCCCTTCACGGTGTGGGCCACGATCACCCGGGGCCGCCCCGAGCCGTCGGGCTCGCGAGATACGGCGGCGAGCACGACCGCCATGTCGTGACCATCCACCTCGCAGGCGTCCCAGCCGAAGGCCCGCCACTTCTCGGCGAGCGGCGCCAGCGCCATGATCTCGTCGCTGCGGCCGGTGGCCTGCCACTTGTTGTAGTCGATCATCACGACGACGCTGTCCAGTTTCTGGGCCGGGGCAAACATCGCCGCTTCCCAGACCGAGCCCTCTTCGCACTCGCCGTCACTCATCAGCACGAACTGCCGCGAGGGCCGCTTCTGGATCCGCGCGGCCAGTGCCATGCCCAGGGCGATCGGCAGTCCGTGGCCGAGCGAGCCCGTCGCTGCCTCGACCCCCGGGACGCACTGCAGGCCCGGGTGCTCGGGGAGCGCGCCGCCGTCAGTGTCGTAAGTGTCGAGCAGCGCGGGGTCGAAGAAGCCTCGCTCGGCGAGCGTGACATAGAGCGCGGTGGCCGCGTGGCCCTTGGAGAGGATGAAGCGGTCTCGGTTCGGATCGAGCGGGTGGGCAGGATCGACGCGCAGCGGGCCCCAGTAGGTGGCCACGAGCAGATCGACGCACGACAGCGACGAGCCGAGGTGGGGCGTCTCGGCCGCATGCGACATTTCCACGACCCGGGCCCGAATCCGGGCGGCGATCGCGGTGAGTTTCGGAACGTTCATCATGGCAGGTGCTGAAAAAGGTGGCAGGCACCATTTCGCGGCGAAATGGTGCCTGCCACCTTTTTCATGGTTTGTGGACGTAATCGGCGGGGACGTTCTGCAGCCGATCCAGGTTCTTCTTCAACCACGCGATCGTCTCGGCGATCACGTCGGCAACCGACCGCTTCGGCTCCCAGCCGAACTCGGTGCGGGCCTTCGTGCAATCGAGCAGATACGCCGGATCCTGGGCGAGCCGTGGGGGCGTGGTTTCAACGGCGTCTTCGAAGCGGGCGCCGAGTTGCCGACAGATCTCCTCGACGACCTCGCGGATCGTCTGATTCTTGTCGGTGGCGAGGTGGTAGACGTCGCCGGGAATGCCGCGCCGCGCCACCTCCAGCGTGCCGCGGGAGACGTCGGCCATGTGGATGAACGACCGCACGCTCGTGCCGCCGCCTTCGAGTTTCAGTTTCTGCCCAGTGAGCACGCAGTAGACGGTCCTGGGGATGATCCGGTAGAGCGGCTGCCCTGGGCCGCAGACATTGGCCGCCCGCGTGAACGCCACTGGAAACCCATAGGCCTTCCGGTAGGCCAGGAGGTTCATGTCGCAGGCCGCCTTCGATACGGCGTAGGGAGTGCTCGGATTGAATGGGGCGGTCTCTTTCACGAGGCCGCTGGTGCTCCCGTAGACCTCCGGCGTGGAGATCTGCACGAACTTCTTGAGGAAGTCCATGCGCCGCAACCGGTCCACGAGTCGGGCGGTCGAGACAACGTTGGTCTGATACCAGTGGTCGGGGTTGTCCCAGCTCTGGGCCACCATGCTCTGGGCGGCGAAGTTGACCACGTACTCCGGCTTTGCCTCGCGAATCACCGCCTCGATCCGATCGAGATCGCGGTTGAAGTCGAGGGCGTGGAACGTGAAGCGGTCGTGCGGGGCCCACGCATAGGGCAGCAGCGCCTCGTCGGGCTCCGGCGAGCGGCTCACGCCGATCACCCTCGCGCCATCGGCGAGGGCCTCGGCCACGAACGTGGCGCCGGAAAACGAGTTGCTGCCGAGAACGACGAAGGTTTCAGGAGTCGCAGCCATGAGCGTCAGGTGAGGTGGACGGCCTTCATCGTCTTGATGTTGGAATATCGGGTGTCGGTCATCGAGTCGGGTAGTTTTCCTGCTTTGAAGGCCTTGATCAGGTCCCGGGCACCGTCTTCGATCGTGTGCTTGGGCACGAACCCGAGCACCCGTTGGATCTTGTCGGAGTTGATGCGGTAGGAGCGAATGTCGTCGGAAGGGGTGGTGATGATGTCGATCTCACCCTTTTCCGGCAGTTCTTCGCGGACCACCTTCCTCACCACCTCCGCCGTCTCGGCCACGCTGTAGTTCTGGTAGCCGGCGTTGAAGATCTGTCCGGCGATCTTTTCGTCGGGCACCTCGAGCAGCAGGCAGTAGAGATTCACCATGTCGTGCATGTGGAGGTTGGGTCGCATCTGCACGCCGCCAAACACCGTGATCTTACCGTTGTTGACCGCGTGGTTCGTGAGGATGTTGACCGTGAGGTCGAGCCGCTGACGCGGCGAGTAGCCGCAGATCGTGGCGGGGCGGACGGCCACGGTGGTGAACGTGGGCGACTGCTCGGCGAAGAGCAACGGCTCGCACGCAGCCTTGTACTTGTTGTAGAGCGACACCGGTACGAGCGGGTGCTCTTCCGTGACCTGCGGCGATTCGCTCACGCCGTAGACACTCCCCGAGGAGGCGAAGATGAACCGCCGCACGCCCGCCTCCTTGGCCGCCTTCACGGTCGGGCCGAAGGAATCGAGATTCACCGACTTCGAGAGGTCAGGATCGAGTTCGACGCTGGGGTCGTTGGAGATGCAGGCCAGATGAATCACGGCATCGGCTCCGCGGACGGCCTCCTTGACCGCCGCAAGATCGCGAACGTCACCATGCCGAATCTCGAGATGCGGATTGTCTCGCACCGCTGCGAGCGCCTCGTCGCCGTAAATGAAGAGGTCGAAGACACGAACGCGATAGCCCTCCTCCAGGAGCCGTGGCACGAGCACTGCTCCCACGTAGCCAGCCCCGCCGATCACGGCAACCGTACCGAACTTCTTTCCGCTTTCCACAATCGTCATGTGAGCACTCCGTCGCCTCAATCAAAGAGGCCTGTTGAAAAGGTTCACGGCATTCACTTCAGCAGCGACTCGATCTGCTTGCAATACGAGACCCGGTCAATGGCGTCGCGGTTGGCAACCGTGGCCACCGCGAGCGCGCCGGCGGCGTTGCCGGTAAAGCCCACGACGTCGAGCGGCGCGCCCTGCACTGCGAGGAGCGACGACACCGAGAGGAAGGCGTCGCCCGCCCCGATGCGATCCACCACCTTGCCGGCCACTGCGGGAACGTCGATCACGCCGGCCGCAGGGTCGCAGCAGATGCAGCCGTTCTTGCCTCGGGTGACGATCAGCCGCTTGCAGCCGAGTTTCTCGTAGACCTCCTGCACCAGGCCGCGCACCGGCCCATGGCGGTCGCGTGACTCGATCCGCACCTCGGTTTCCGTGGCCGTCATGTAGTCCGCCGCGGGGTATTTCGAGAGGGCATGGTGGCCGAGATTCCCCGCGTTGCACTGGGCATTGACCGCCAGAAACTTCGCTCGCTCCCGGAGGATTCTGCGGGCCCGCTCGGAGAGCATCGAGTGGCCGAAGTCGATCACGATGACGAGGTCGTATTTGGGCACGTGCTCCATCAGCGCCTGGCACACGGCCTCGTCTTCATCGGGGCTCAGGGCCGCGTCGTTGATCTCGTAGACCTCCATCAGCTTCAGAAAGAAGTAGTTCTCGACGAGCCGCCGCTTGACGATCGTCGGGGAGTTCTTCCGGTGGAGGTAGATCCGCTTCACGTTGGGCTTAAGCTTGCCCTCGATAAAGGCTTCGTGGGAGTTTTCGGTGCCGAGCTGGGTGATGCAGGCCACCTCGTCGCAGAAGTTCGCCACGTGGTTGGCTGCGGCGAGGATGCCGCCGGCAAACTTCTCGCTGGAGAGCTGCTTGAGGACCATCGTCGGTTCCTTCGACGACTTGCCAATGGCCTCGCAGTACACGTATTCATCGATGATGGGCTCCCCAACGAGGAGCACCCTGAGGCCTCTGGCCTTCTGGAGGTAGTCGAGGATCTCGGTGGCAGGATGCCGGCGAGCGAAGTCGGCGAGATACGCCTGCACGTCCGGCGGCAGCACGCCCATGTGCTGGTTGATGAGCGTGGTGGAACTGAAGGTGTCGCCGCTGGTGAAGGCGATGCGTCCTCCGGCCTCCTTCACCGCGGCCTCCTCCTCGAGGATCTTGCCGGTGACGTCTTTGGCGGTGTCCTTGTAGTCGGGGCCCTTCACGTAGACATCAGGCTTGAGCAGCCGGATCGCCTCGACGGCGGTCGCCGTGGGGTTGATGGCGACGAAGTCCACGCACTCAAGCGCCGCAAGCACCTCGGCCCGGAGCTGTTCGGTGAAGGCGGGCCGGTGCGGCCCCTTGTTGACGTGCTTGTCGGTGGTCAGCGTGACGACCAGCACGTCGCCCATCGCCTTGGCCTCGTCGAAATAGCGGAGGTGGCCGACGTGCAGGAGGTCGAACACGCCGTGGCAATGGACCACCGTGCGGCCCTGCGAACGGAGGTTCGAGAGGGCACTCGCGAGATCGCTCAACTCTCTGATCTTGGTTTTCATCGCCATGCGTTAGGGAAAGCGACTCGCCGGAGGTCCGAACCAGCCAGTGTAACAATGGGTGTTTCGATGGAAACTCCTTGCGAAACCTGCCGTCCGCCCGCAGTGCCGGAGAGACGACCGCCCTCCCGGCTGGCCAGACCGAGTCACATCGCCGCCTGGCCGAGCACCTTCCGCAGACACGTCATCGCGATCTCGCCGAACTGCCGCGGCGGCACCCGCCAGAGCGCCGGATTGTGGAGTTCGACCGCAACCGCTCCCTCGTAGCCGATCTCGCGGAGCCGCGCCACGAGGTCGTCTGGCGGCGACGTGCCCTCGCCCGGCAGGATTCGGTCGGTGTCGGCCGCCATCTCCCTCGGCACGTCGGCGATGTCGGAGAGCTGCACGTGGGCGAGATTCTCGTTCGAGAGCAGCCAGAGGTCGAGCGGCTTGCTCGGGCCCACCGCGTAGTGGAACCAGTCGAGACAGAGGCCGAGGGCCGGTGAAGCCACCTGCTCGACCACCGCCACCGCCGACTGGAGATTGTTGGGGAAGCTCGCCCGGGCATCGAACTCAAGGGCCAGCCGCACGCCGGCGTCGGCCGCCCGGGCGGCTGCGTCGGCGAGACTCACTGACAGCCGGCCAAGATCCTCTGCCCCGAGTGGCCCGAAGGCATCGCCCGCGATCACGAGCACCGGGATGCCAAGGTCGCGGCAGAGCCCCAGTCGCTCGTCAAAGTGCCGCCAGTGCTCGCGACGGGCTTCGCCCTGACTCGTGAGCAGGCCTCCCTGGAAACTGGCGGCGACCGGCGTGATGCCGGCGGCCGCGCATCGTTCCCGCAGGGTGGCCATGCCGTGCTCCCCGATGAAGGCGTCGGCGTGGCCGAGCCAGAGATCCACGGCGTCGACGTGGCCGGCCGCATAGTCGTCGAGTACCGTCCCGAGCGACGCTTCGAGCGAACAGACGGTGGCGATCGCGGGCTTCATGCCAGCTTGTCGCGAAGGAGATCGACCACCTCGGCGATCGGCACGCGGCTCTGCACGAGCGAGTCGCGATCGCGGAGGGTGACGGTCTTGTCGGTGAGCGTCTGGCCGTCGATCGTCAGGCACCAGGGCGTGCCGGCTTCGTCCTGCCGAGCGTAGCGACGCCCCACGGCCCCCTTCTCGTCGTACTGGCAGGCCATGTGCGGCTTGAGGGCCCGGTAGAGTTCGATCGCCGCCTCCGGCATCCCGTCCTTCTTCACCAGCGGCAGGATCGCCGCCTTCACCGGGGCGAGTCGCGGGTGAAACTTCATCACGGTCCGGCTCCGGGGCTTGCCGTCCGCGTCGGGCACTTCATCCTCGTGGTAGGCATCGCAGAGAAAGGCGAGTGTGCCCCGATCGGCGCCGGCCGATGGCTCGATCACGTGCGGCACGTACCGCTCCCGGGTGACGTCGTCGAAGTACGAAAGATCCTTGCCGCTCCCCCGGTGCCGCGGCTTGCCGTCGGGGCCGGTCTCCACGACGAGTTCACCGTCTTTGCGAACGAGCTTGCCCTCCATGTGGCTGCGGAGGTCGAAGTCGCCACGGTGGGCGATCCCCTCCAGTTCGCCAAACTCGCCCGGGTTGAGGAACGGGAAGGCGTACTCGATGTCGGCGGTGCCGACGGAGTAGTGAGAGAGTTCGTCCTGGGCGTGCTCACGGAGTTGGAGTTTGCCTGCCGTGAGTCCGAGATCGAGATACCACTTCCACCGGCGGTCGCGCCAGTATCGATACCACTGCGCCGAATCGGCCGGCTTGCAGAAGAACTCGATTTCCATCTGCTCGAACTCACGGGAGCGAAACGTAAAGTTCCGCGGCGTGATCTCATTGCGGAAGCTCTTGCCCACCTGGGCGATGCCGAAGGGCACGCTGACCCGCGAGGTGTCGAGCACGTTCTTGAAATTGACGAAGATGCCCTGGGCGGTCTCGGGGCGGAGGAAGGCCCGGTCGTCGTCGCCCCCCGCAAGGGCGCCGATCCGCGTCTCGAACATCAGATTGAACTCGCGGGGTTCGGTGAGCGTGCCCGGGGCTGCGGCATCCGGCCCGAGGGCGTCGGCCAGCGACGCCACGCCGGCGGCCACCACCGCCTGCAGCGGTTCGAGCCCGCCACCCCACTCGATCTCATCGACCTGCTTGGCCCGCAGGCCGAAGAACTTCTGCGCCTTGGCGACGGTGTCGGGCACTGCCTCGTCGCCCGACTGGTCGGTCGTCACGAACACCTTCTTGCCGCGGTGCGAGGCCCAGCGGCCATGGAGATGGTCGTAGCGGTAGCGCCGCTTCGACTCCCGGCAGTCGATCATCCAGTCGTGGAAGAGGTCGAAGTGGCCGGAGCACTTCCAGACCTGCGGGTGCATGATGATGGTGCAGTCGAGGCCGGTCATCTCGTAGGGCGAGGGCGCGCCTGAGAGCGTGGCGAGTTCGTCGTGTCCGGCGACCATGTCACGCCACCAGGCGTCCTTGACATTCCGCTTGAGCGACACGCCCAAGGGGCCGTAGTCCCAGAAGCCGTTCAGGCCGCCATAGATCTCGCTCGACTGGAAGATGAATCCGCGCCGCTTTGCCAGCGACACGATCTTGTCCATCCGCGACTGGTCGTTCTGCTTGTCCATTCTCTCGTCCAAAAAAACAAAAAAAGGTGCAAAAAAAGGTGACAGCCACCAAATCTGGGGTATCTGCGAAAAAAAGGTGACAGCCACCAAATCTGGGGTATCTGCGAAAGGCGTACCTTACCCAGATTTGGTGGCAGGCACCATTTCAAATCAGGCTGCCGGAGGCC
>Ga0194055_10000717_pt1 | contig 26853 bp, 29 predicted proteins | sample SepL449m_MetaG_FD_155482 | JGI IMG/M metagenome (GOLD analysis project Ga0194055, IMG submission 155482) | Anoxic zone freshwater microbial communities from boreal shield lake in IISD Experimental Lakes Area, Ontario, Canada - Sep2016-L442-9m | ecosystem: Environmental > Aquatic > Freshwater >... | reverse complement strand
CCCCGTCAAGCTATTGCTGTAAGCTAATACACAGCGATCTGTCTGGCGCCCTCAAATCAGTACGAGTAGCAAAAATGGATGACTTTATTAAATATAAAAGTTGGCCTGCATTAATAAAGTCTGGGCTCGTAAAAAAATTCGGCCAAAATTATGTCCCGAACGATAAAGATATACTATTATTCGAGAAATAACCATTCATAAATATATTATTGATTTTCTTACCATATTGTTATATTTTAATTAGTAGTATTCTAAAGCAGGGGATTGCAATGGCTAAAAATGGTCCAGTAGGAGAATTCCTCCATTACCAAGGTGGTGATATTCCTGTTGCTCAAGGTCAAGAATTCCTATCTCCATTAGCGGAACACTTGCAATCGAATATATTCAGAAAAGTTAGTGATTTATTGTCACAAGGACTTACGGTAGAATTTTATGACCCTGATTGGTGCCGAGAAAATCCCAAAGAAGCTGGTCGACTACACGCAGATGTAATTATTAAAACATACGGTAAAACATACGCACTTCCGAACAAAGATCCTGAAGCTAATTCTCAAGCTATAGCACAAGGTGGACTAGACATTTATCTTATGTTACTCGATGGAGATGTAGTAGGCACTACTTGTCTAGTTGATAATGGAGATGGAAGAGCTGAGCTAGGAAGATCAGCCAGTCTCGGAAAAGTGGGTAATAGTATCATTCAAGATCTCCGTATTTTAGACTGGATAACCAACTCTGACACTAACGCTAAGTACCACTCGCTTTTTGCTACATTAAGAAATGCGCCTGACAGATTCATTGATGATGTGGATGGTGAATTCACAATGAGAGGGGGGCAGGGTGTTACGGAGCACTGGAAGAAATTCCCTGGATTAATCATAAGTGGTTTTGGGCCTTTATACTTAAAACACGGTATGCTTGAACAATTCAGTATTGCGACCTTATCGCGACTTGAATTCGATCAGACTAGGCCTTTATTTATATCTGATACTGAAGCAGAGGAATTTGTCAGAGCTTGGCACGAAAATTATGGTTTCGCGGAACCATTAGTTAATATACAAGTCCTAGACGAACACGATGAACTACCAAAATTTGAAACACATTATCCTCCAGAAGAAACAGGCTTAACAGAATTAGTTCACGCAGATATCATTGCCACGAACGATGGTATGGACATTGAAGCTGCTGTAAAAGTAGCAGAAATAGCTAAATCGCCGTTTACGCAAATAGTACTTCCTATAGACAAAGACACTCGTGCAATACAGGTCTTACTAAAAAATAAAGGTTTCCAAATCTTTGGATATCAACCCGCATACACAAATTTCCCGCCATCACTCCTCTATGGAAGGGTATACCCAGGCGTTGAAGTTGTGACTACTTTTTGGGACCACGATAAAACACTTAACCCACTCTGGAACAGTTTTAACCTATCAAAACTTGCTGAACGGATTTCTGAATCATGGAAAAACAGCCGACGACAATAGAGACCCTAAGGCCTTATGAACAATATCTTGAACACGAACTAAACTTCGAGGGTTTTGAGGCGATAAGAGTGGACATACCTTTTAAGTACCCGATGCAACTTCCTTTTGGGGAGGTTACCCAGCGCCCTTCAGGATGGGTGATCGTATCTTCGGAACAAAATTGTGAATTATTATTCGGTTTTGGTGAAGGGGCTACTCTCGATGAAGCGTTATTCACTGATGATTCAGGCCATAATATAGCACAAAACGCCTCTTCAATACTCGAGGTGATTGGAGCTGAACAAGATTGTACTTTCAGTGGTGCTCTTGAAATTATTGATAGATTTATTTTTGATGATGGAGGTATATATCCAACTGCACGATTGGCTGTAGAAATGAGTATTTTAGATTTACTAGCCAAATCTAAAGGATTAAGCATCGGCTCGATGATTGGCTTGCCTGAAGAAATAAATGAAGTGGCATTTGGGAAGAGTATCGGAGCAGAAAATGCATATTCTATATTCAGCCAAGCCGAAGCAGCCATAAATAGTGGATCTAATAAGATAAAACTAAAGGTATCCCCTAGTAGTTTTGACCAAGTAATTGATGCGATTACCAATATAAAAAAGCAATACCCGAATTGCGATATTATGGTAGATGCAAACGGCACATTTGATCTAGGGATAGATTCACATATTAATATGTTGAGTACCCTTGACCTTATGGAACTAGTACTTATAGAGGAACCTGTGTCCAGAGTTGGCGCCGTTCGGGGTCTTGAATCAGTCTATATATTCAGGGAAAAATTACCGCAATTTAACACTAAGGTATGCCTTGATGATTGCTTAAAAACTTTAGATGATTGTATGGAAGCGATTGATAGAGGTCTTGCGCAAGTAATTAATATAAAGCCTGGTAGAATAGGATCTTTCGTTAAATCCCTTGATTTAATTGATTGGGTTAATTCTAGAGGTGGGCAAGTAATGGTCGGAGGGATGTTTGAAGCTACGCCTGGTAGATGTATGACTTCTATACTTGGGGCATATTGTGCATATAAAGGTAGTTCGGTAGTTGGAGATCTTTCATTAGCCCAAGAAAGACTCAACGGGGACCTTGTGAATACGGAAAACCAATTACAAATTAATAGCAGTGGGAATATATCATTGCCTAAAGGAATAGGATGGGGATTCTAAATGAGTGAGGTTATTTTCGTACCAAGCGATATACAAGTCGAAACTTTTAAAAATTACGAAGAAGCATACGGAATTAATTACCGAAGCACTGACCCAAAACTATTAAGCAACTTCATTCAACTAGTTGAAGGGCTTGGCTCAACTGAAGATTTAACTATTTCAACTCCAGGTATGTTTCTAGCCGAGCCACTCAGCGCTGAGAGCAAGGGCTTAATCAACGATCATGAGACAGATCATGTTGCAAAGATAAGCGTAGGAATGCAGCAACGTTTATTAAATGTACCAATCCAAGATAACTCTCAAAGAATGTTTTATCTTCCAGATTACTTAGGCAATAGAGTCGTTGATGCCAGTTTTAGTGAAACTTTATTCCATGAGGCATGTGGCGATTGGGCAGGTAAAGAGCGTCAGTTTTGGGCTAGGGAAGGTTTTGCTGCAAGATTAGCTTTACTTGGGACTATGCTATCTCAGATAGGTCTTACTCTTCACTTTGAAGATGGTTTTAGGCCAGTAGGAGTTCAGGAAGGTTTATTCAGGAGAAGGATAGAGTGGACTAAAAGGGATCATCCAGACTGGAGCGAAGAACGAATAATTATTGAAGCAAGTAGCAAAACTGCAATTTGCCCTAGGTTAGCGTCCCATAAAGGGGGTGCGGCCGTCGATCTTAGACTCAAGAGAGGAGGGGAATTGCTAGACATTGGCCACGATTATCCTGATGGAGGAGCATTGGTTTTTCTAGATTCACCATTCGTTACTCAGGAACAATGGCAAAACAGGAGACTTTTAAGGATAGCTTCAGCAATAGCAGGAATTTCTATGTACCCTGGCGAGGATTGGCACCTTTGCTTTGGAGACAACTTATCCTCTCTTGACGAAAATTTTATACCAAAACAAGGTTTTATTGCTAGCTATGGTCCCATAAAGAGCTTTGACCTAGATACTGGCGAAATTTCAGAGTTATATAGCGTAAAGGAACTTGATAAGACGTTTGAATTATAGTACAATATACTTTAGCATTCAGCATAATAACAGTGAAAATGTTATATTATGAGCGAAACATTAGGAAGTACACAACCCGAAAGGACAGAAACATTGGCTGATACACGCTTTCAGAATCTAGTTAAAATAATTAGAAACGAAGCACTTATTGAGGCCGAACCAACTCTATCTGTACTTAGTGAATCAGTTACTGAAACTCCTGGAGGATCTATATACTATGGTACCGGCCTAACAACCCCTAAAGAAATATCTGTGGGCCTACCCTTTGATGTGTTAGGTATGATGTTAACTGCAGAAAAACTTCGTCAAGCAGGTGGATTCGACAATATCTACCATCATATTGCGGATACTCATGCTAAAACTAACGACTGGATAAGCCCTGAAGCCGTAGACGAAAGAGCAAGTCAAGTCACCGCAGTACTCGATACTGTAAAAGAGAATTTAGGACTAGAAAACTTCTTCCCAGTTCTATCGTCTTCTTTCGATGGAACCCAAGAATATGGTGAATTGGTGGATAGTTTCAGTGGCTCCGAGGAACATGAGTATGTACGAAGAGAAATGGCTGATATGGAATGGTATAGAACCCATTATGGAGTAAAGATTAAACTAGGGTGGATAATTCAGGCGAAAGAAACTGAAATGGGATTTGATGAGCGTCGATTTGATAGAGAATACCTATCCTTCAAAGGACCGGTTATGTCATTCGTATACACAAAGCCCGGGCGAACATTTGACCCTAGCCGTCCTAAAGTTTCTCCTTACATTAAGATTGAGGACGAGGGTCGTTTAATGCTAAGCCCGGATGAAGACGTAAGGCAAACTTTTGAAAGTGGTATAGAACGAGCAAATGGCGATAAGCATCTAGCTGGTGCGAGGAAACATCTAGAAAGCATTGTGAGACTTTATGAGAGTCTTTATGAAAGTTTTGGTAAAATTGACTTAGAGGATAAGCTTCAGGCAATTATTAAGGCTTGTTTTAAATAAATGAATGAGAAAATAGCTAAAAGCGAAAAGGAAATAATTACTCCGGAATTAGTGTCTGGTCTATTAGAAAATGCTCAGATCGTAATTCCTGAGGACGGAGTCTTCGAGAAATTAAAATCAGCAGAAGAAGAAGGTAAACAATTACGTATAAAAATGGGATTCGACCCCACCAGCCCAGATTTACACTTAGGGCATGCTGTTTCAATGAGACAAGTAAAACGATTTCAGGATTTAGGGCATCTTCCCGTCATTATAATTGGCGATTTTACCGGCCTAATAGGAGATCCTAGTGGTCGAAGCGCAAGCAGACCGCTTGCGGGAAAAGAAGAACTAGAACGAAACGCCCAAAGCTACATCGAACAATTAGGTAAAGTCGTAGATATAAACAATATAGAAGTTCATAGAAACTCAGAATGGCTTTCGGGCATGAACCTAGAGGAATTAATACAATTATTGGCACAAGGAACACTATCTCAAGTCATATCTAGAGATGATTTTAAGAAAAGATTAGATTCAGGTTCTCCAATCGCTCTACACGAAATTATTTATCCTTATATTCAAGGTGCTGATTCCGTTGCAGTAAGCGCTGACATAGAAATAGGTGGCGTAGACCAATTATATGGCTTCCAGGCAGCAAGGATGTTACAAGGTAAACGTGGAGACGACCCAGAAGCAGCTGTACTAATGCCCCTACTAAGAGGCCTCGATGGGGTTAAGAAAATGAGTAAATCGCTAGGCAACTATGTAGGGCTAGATGACGAACCTAGAGATATGTTCGGCAAGCTCATGTCTATACCCGATACACTAATAGAAGAGTATCTAAGGCTAGCTTCAGGATTCAATGGCGAAGAAATTGAATCAATCCTGAACGATATAAAATTAGGAGCAAATCCTATGGGTGTTAAGCTATCTCTGGCAAGAAATATAACTGAAACTTATCACGATGAAGAAAAAGCGAATGATGCTCAAGAATATTTTGCAAAACAATTTCAGAACAGAACGGCGGAAGAATTAGAATATCAGCTCGCAACAATTCCAGAAACTGTACGATCAGTTGTTGATTTGATTGTTGCAATAGACCCTTCAACATCTAAGTCACAAGCTAGAAGACTAATTGAGCAGGGAGGCATAACTATTGACGGTAATCGAATTAGTGATATAGAAGCTTCAATCGACAGCCCTGATGGGTTAAAAGTTAAGCTAGGAAAACGACGATTCTTCCAAACTACCACTAAATAAAACTATCTTTTTTTATGTAGCCACTTATTTCGATTTAACATATTGCCTTGGAAGAAGTCTTCAGGAGCAATTACTCCTTCATCTATTTTTATTCTTAGGTACTCTAAAAAATCTTCTAAGGCATCTTGAGTGTACGCATGATTAGCTTCTAAGATGTCCGCATGCATCTTCGGATTTCCACTAGCAAGCCGAGTAGTACTCGCAAAACCATCACCGGCCATTTCTAAACCGGCTGGGTTAGATCTCGATATAAAATCATATATATAATTCGAAAGCATAATAACTGAGTGAGATACTAGCGCAACTGTTTTATCATGTGATTCGGCATCTATCTCCCTGATTAGACCTCCGAGCTTTCTGATAAACGATTCTGTGACTCCAATAACATCATTAGTGTTTTCTTCGTGGCGAATGACCATCCATGGTTTAGTCTTAAAAAGGTTCTTTTTAGAATGAGCATACGAAGTGTATTCAGTACCAGCCATAGGGTGGGTCCCAACAAATTCTACTCTGGGGCTAGTTAAAGCTTCAAATTCAGAAACTATGTTAGCTTTGACACTTGCAGTGTCCATAACTATCCACTTTTTATCGCCAGGAGAAAATTCTGATTTCTCTATTGATAAAGCTATTTCTTTTGCAACCGGCACAACTACGTCTATAGGAGTAGCAATTATAACGAAACAGGAAACCTTACCAATATCACCTATGCTTATAGATCGGTTTACATTACCATCGGCAATGGCTTTTTCAACTTGAGCAACATCTGGATCTACTACACTGATAGTCGCTTCAGGGTAATGACTCCTTACGTCTTTTGCTATAGAACCGCCAATTAGACCTAGGCCGACAATAATAAAATTATTTAATTCAGGTAATAATTCTTGATTAGCCATCACTTCTTATAACCCCCATCTCTGAATCATAATCAGGCATAAGTATAGTTTTTAATACTTCAAGTTCTTTAAATAAGACTTTTACGGTGAATAAATCATCAAGTTCAAAGCCATCATTGACCATGTTCCCGTCATTGCTTTCTTGGACAGTACCTACATGGACTAATTTTGTTCTGCCATTGCCAGATTGATCTATCTTTTCGAATCCAACAAATAAAGCTAAATAATCTTCATGTCTAGACCCAAGAATTACAGGCAGGCATTCCCCGAATTGAGAGTAAGATGTACTCTCGTCCGCTTTCGCAATGGCTTTTTTCAATATTCCAGAACTCATCAATAAGCTAAAATGACGCGTACGCGTCTGTTTTAATGCACTCTTTTGGTCTGGATAATTATTAAAACTCATAATATATTATTTTAACATATTTTATGTGATTTGTTGAGTGCAAGAGGCAACTTCTTATGGTAAAATATTCAGACTGCAGGGATAGTGAAGCGGTCAAACACGGGTGACTGTAAATCATCTGGCTCAGCCTTCGGGGGTTCGAATCCCTCTCCCTGCACCAGTCCTTTTTATAGTGTCTTAAAATGTCTATTTTTTACCCCCATAGTCTGTTAAATAGTTCTAGACCAATATGCTGAGCCAAGCATAAGCGATGTGATAAAATCTATCTATGCGTGAATATGTTATACCAAGTATAAAAAATCCACCTAATCAACAATTTTTTAAACGTCATAATTGGCCACTACATTTGACTTTACTTGGTAATTTCTACTCAAACATTGACTTAAATTTATTAAAAAGATTATTCTCAGATTCTTCTAGAGAACTAAGAAATATTAAAGTAAAATGTAAATCTAAGCAAATGTTCGGTCCCAGTAAGGATATACCAGTAATGGAGCTTGTTAAAACAGAAGAGCTTAATAACATACATCACGGTCTTTATGAAGCACTGAAAACAGAAATAACATTAGAGAGACCATATATAAATTTGAAGTATTACCGACCTCATGTTACTGACCAAGCTGACGACAAAATGCACATTAACGATGTTTTTAACTTAGATTCAATATCCCTAGTTGAGCTAAAGGATGAAACAGCAGTTATTCTTGCAACAATTAAATTAAAGGTCTGAAATCCAATTAGAGATTGAGCCAAATATAAGCAATTTGATCATCTATGAGAGTATGAGTTTTTTTGCGATAATATTTAAAGCCCAAGACTATAACTTAATTTCACAATCTAAAAGACAATCAGTCATAAGCATAGACCATTTTCCGAGTGTATTATGTAAAACATCGATGTTATTTGGGGTAATACAATCTACCGACTCAAACTGATTTAACGCAATATTGAGATATTTTACTTCGTTAGGAATAGTTGTTTGATTCAAGAATATTGAAACTTTGCTTATTAAGTTTCTGATTTCGGATGGATTAAAGCCAAAACTATTTATCCTGCTAAATCTGTAGTTTTCTGCATAATCAAAATCATTTGCACATTCTATTAATTCCCATAGTACCTTTTCTTGCGTCCATGTAACCTGATGCGCTAACCGACGACTCATACTATCATATTCAGTTATGCAATTAATTGATTTCATCCTTTCTGCTATTTTCCTTTGATCGCTAATTAAAAAATTACAGACTGAATTTCCTAGTAGTTGAGCCTTTTGTGACCAATGTTTTTCATAATTTGTAAAACTACTCTCAACATATTTTATATCTCTTTCATTTAGCTGTAGCCACTTATCATTATTAGATGATATATAGTTATTGATTCTTTCGCTGATAGTTACTATTAAATCAGCCGACAGTGAAGATTTATTAATCTCGACACTGGGTAAAATCCACGATTCAGATATGGCTAATCTCTCATTGTTCTGTGCAGGTATGCCATAACGCCATGGTAGGCTACGCAAATGATTCACGTATGAATCGACACCGAACAATGAAGCATAATGTCTTGATAAATCATTAGCATTATTTCTTGGACCGATTGATTGACGGATCTCAATTTCTTTATCAAGAACTTGTTTTGCAAAATCGAAAGGTATGTCATCAGAAGATTTGCTAGAAACCAAATGAACATCCATATCACTTTTAATTGTTGCAGTTCCAACCCCATAAGACCCAGTTAGATAATAGTTTAATTCATCATTGTTTATATCAATTGTGGCCTCACAATAGTCATTAAATATTTGTTTAACTCTAGAATCGGATAAATATTCCATAATTTAGCATAATTATAACATTATTCGCAGATTAGCCATGAATAGCTAAAATACTTTCTGATTCTGTTAATATGAAATAGTGAAAAACATCCAATCCTACGCTGATCTGCATTTGCATAGCATATATAGCGATGGCGAATTGTCGCCAAAAAAATTAATTAATAATGCCAATAAAAATCGTGTAAAAGTAATATCAATAACTGATCATAATATGTTATTCAATTCTGATGAGAGAATGAATTTAATCAATTTTTCTAAAAAATATGGAATTGAACTAATAGACGGAATTGAGATTTCTACTATGCATAATGGAATTTCGGTTCATTTATTAGGATATTCAAAAAAATTTAATCCTACTGAAAATTTTAATTATGAGATTAATTACATGCATTCACATTATATTGCTCGTGGTGAAAAGATATTAAAAAAAATGGCTGATATGGGCTATCCGATTGAGTTGAATGAGGTTTTACAAAAAGGCGCCACATATGCTCATAGAAATATTATTGCTCAGACAGCGAAGAAAAAATTTGGTGGAGAATATTCTGAATGGCTTAAGATAACAGTTCCTGAAGATGATTTTTTCATTTCCGCAGTAAAAGCTATTAACTATTTACATGAATCAAATGCTGTTGCTGTCCTTGCGCATCCAGGATCATTGATAAGGCGAAATGACTACAAAACTACGCTAAAAATAGTTAAAGATCTTTTCCAGGCTGGTCTCGACGGTGTCGAAGCATTCAGCCCAGATAACTTATCTACCGAAGCAAAAAATTTGTTGGACATAATCCGAAAGAAATATGATTGTATTGTTACTGGTGGGACAGATTATCACAATAAATCTGGAGTGAATGAAATTGGACAATACGGGTTAAGCGAAAAAGAGTATATAAATTTTATAGCTAGGTTATAAAATTTATTTTATATTATTTTTTTCTTAGATTCATTAAGACTAATGGCAGAAATAAGTAATTCCTTAAGTGCTGTTTCATTAATCTTATCACCTTCATGAAAATCTATTGCTCTTCTAACATTTCCATCTAAACTTGAATTAAAGAGTTTAGATGGATCGTTAAGTGTAGCTCCTTTTGCAAACGTCATCTTAACTACAGACTTGTATGTCTCACCGGTACAAATCATTCCATCCTTGTACCAAACTGGAACACCACGCCACTTCCATTCCTCAATAATACTAGGATCAACTGAAAGAATAATCTTCCTAATTCTTGACAGCGTTTCACCACGCCAATCTTTATTTTGAGCTATAAGATCATCGATTTGCTTGCTAGGAATCATTGTGTAATTATAACATCTATAACTAGTGCCTCTATTTTTTCTCATAAATTAATGTTAATTTTAGATTAGTCCATATCTCTGATATTATTGTATAAATAAGCAAAGGAAAAAAATATGTTCGGAAATGCTTTTATCGCAATTATGGGAATCGTAGTTTGGGTAGCTGTAGCTCTATGGCCAGCTTATATAGCTAAAAGAAAAGGTTATAGCTTCTTGCTGTTCTTTATCGTTGGAATCTTTATTTCATGGCTACTATCACTTCTTATTGTGTCCTTGCTTAAAGACAAGCTAATAACGGCTGAAGAAATTGCTGATGACGAAGCCGCTGAAGTATTCTTGGACAAAGAAGAAGACCAAGCATAGAAAAAACTCAGTTAAAGAAACTTCTCATACAACCTATTGTCTGATTCAGAAGGTGAATAGCCATACTTAGAATAGAATTCTTCAGTGTCAAAGTAGGGACGTAGTTCCGCAAAAAAACAGCCTAATTCTTTGCCCTTACTTTCAAGCTCCGAGACTATTTTTTCACCATAACCATGTCCCCTTAATGATTCATCTATTGCAATATTTGTTAAGTGAGCAATACGTCTATCAAGTGGCGACTTAAGTAGGGCGCCTGTACCAACTATTTCGTTATCTACTTCAAGACAAAATGTTTTGGTAGTCTCAGTCATAATTTTTAAAAGATAGGGGCCTCTTTCCTTAAATGTATTTGCATCTGAATAAAATGCATCAAAGATTAATCTGACTGCATCTATAGTTGAGGGATCATTATTTAAATCAATTTCGTAGAAATTCATCGTAATATTATATACGACTTATAGATTACTGCTAATTAATTTAATAAAATTATGACCTGAAATATTATAATAGCTATATAATCTATTAATAAATTCAACTCGGGGCAATAAAGATGGAATAATGTGGGAACCCTGGCGCTGGCAGTTCACAGGCTAATCAATAATTATTCGTCTAGTGCTCTCCGAAAATCCTGTCATAAGTGAATAGCTAAAAATATTGCCGTCCTTGGTTAGCTGAGATATCGAATTAGGATTAGAGTCATTGTCGCTAATTACATTTACGCGATCGCCAACCCGAATTGCTTCATCGGTGACATCTATCATTGTGTGATTCATGCAAACCCTGCCCACAATAGGTAATGGTTTATTCTTAAACATTACGAAACCCTTATTACTAAGTTCTCTGGGAATACCTTCGTAATAACCTAGTGGCAAAACAGCAATTGTCATTGATTTGTCAGCCTGAAATATTCCATTGTAGCTGACTTTATCACCCTTACTTAATTTAAGCAGCTTTATTACAGTTGAATCAAATGAAAGCACAGGCCTTAGCTCGGTTAAATCCTTGTAATGGCTGTCAACATCCTTGAGTGGGCTTATACCATATAGACCAATGCCAATCCTTGCAGCGTTAGCAAACTTACTTACAGCCTTAGTGCTTCCAGCTGTCTGAGCAATATGAATAAATTTAGGACTGAAGCCCATTTTAAAAATCTTTTCAACCAGTTCATCAAATAGAATAATCTGCTCATTGGTGTATGTATTATCGACTTCATTATCTGCGTCTGCAAGATGAGACATTACGCCCTCTAGCCTTAGCTTTGGATACTTCTTCATAGTCTCTAGATATTCATCTAGTTCGTTAGGCTGAAGTCCAAGACGATTCATACCAGTATTCACTTCAATGTGGACATTAACATATTTATTGAGTTTGCCAAAGGCTACTAAACTGTCAATATCCTGTATAACAAAAGAGCACTTTTTAATATTAAGTAATTTAACATTTTCATTCCTGATATATCCCAAAACAAGTATTTTGTGTTTGGAAATATCAAGTATCTTAGCTGCTTCAAAATATCCGTCAACAGCTAAAAAACTACATTTTGCATGATTTAAAATTTTAGCCGCCTGCTCGAGCCCATGTCCATATGCATTTGCCTTAAGTACAGGAATTAGACTAAATGTTGGATTAATCTTTTTAAAAACATCAAGGTTAAATAGAAGACTGCTGCTACTTAGTTTTATAAGATTCAAAGTTTTATAGTTATTTCGCGAGATAGAGCTTATTGCGCTTTTAATTTTTTTTCTTATCACAGTCTGATTATATATCAATTAAGAACTTATTTCTCAGAAATACGATCAAGATAAATTGGTATTGGCTCTAAATTGGTGACGGCTATAGAACCGAGTCTTTGTAAAATAGCTGGATCGTTAAAATGACCCAAGTGATCTTCATACATAAGTGCTATACAAGCGTGAATTCCTAAAACCCCACTAGGTTTATTAACATCTCTCCTAAGTGTTGTTCCAGATTTTTTAAAAGCCTCTTCGAAATTAAATATCTCATCTTCTATATCGCTACTTACCACCTCAAAACCTAGCTTATGTTTCGAACCAGAGCCATAAATGCCCATTTCGCCAAGCTTAATCTCTACTGGGTTATTTGATGTTGCAACTCTTTCAGCAATTTCACTAGTCGCTAAGCCTTTTCTTTTATGATTATCATTAAAACGAGTAAAGCCTATAATAGTAACTCCAATTGATTCTGGGTCGAATAATCTTGCGACGTTATCAAGTTCTGGCTGAAGGTTGTCTACCATTCCTTGAAAGAATGGAACACTATCCGGATGTAATTGTCTTCTAACGGCATATATTCCTCTTTCACTTATAAGTTGCTTAGAAAGCTTCTTCGAAGATTGAGGAGTTTGGCGTTTGTGGCTTCGTCTAACCATAATTTTTATATTTTACAGTATTTGACAATAACTTCAAGTATATTATTTAATATACTTATATATTCCACGCCTCTGAATTACTAATTATGCTTCAAACACGCACAATGGACATACTGCGTAGATTATTTGCTAAAACGATATAATCCTAAGCTCATGCTCAAACCGCTTCAGAACTACTCCAAATCACTCGAGGATAGCTGTTTTATTGACAATACTACAACATCTGTTATCATCTTGGCATGGAATTAGAAAAAATAAAACTAGATAGCCGAATTTCGGTTTTTACCGAAGAAGGCTTAGATAAGATTATTTCATCTAATAAAATAGCTGGTTTAGCGGCTACATTTTGCCTCAGGAGCACTGTTTCAGAAAAATTCCTAGAAGGCACGGAGCATATTGGAGTCGGCAATCATTCTGCCGTCTGGGCTACAGATGGTGTGGCGCTAAAAGTATCCTCTTTCGCTACAGGCAAAAATGCATGGAGACAAAAAGGCTCAACTAGACCGGAAAATTTAATTACTCAGTTTAAGTTTCTTGATACGTTTAGAAAAATCTTAGATCAAAAAAGTGACGGAATGATTACAGTGCCGAAGCAATACTTTGCTATAAAAAATTCAAAGGGGGACTATCTAAGAGGTGAGGAGCAAATGAGTGACTGGATCTCGATTAATTTACTCCTTAGAGATTTAGAGATAGAAAAATCTGATCAGTATGATATATGCGAATCTATAAAAAATAGGATCGCATATTATCTTGGTAGTTCACTCTTAAAATCTGGCCTCACGGATGTGGGTCTAGAGCAAAATAGACTATTACATGGAGGTAATGTAATGCTTCCGAGAACAACTGTAGATCCAGAAAATGCTCCAATTTGTATAATTGATCAGCCGGGTAGGGGCATTAAAGGATTTATAGCTTCAGGACTGCTGAATACAATTATATCTAATAAGTTTAGTCAACATGTAGGGTCAATGACTTTGCATAATGACTAAAACGTATTTTTATGTTATAATAATATAATGAATGACAGATCCGAAACTAGTTTTATTGGATTACCCGTACCAGATGACGATGAGCTATTTACGCTACAGGCCTATCAGCTAATTGACCCAGATAACAGACTTAACCCTTTTATAGTTGGTACTGAGATTATTCATAGCAACCCTGTAATAAGTGAAGCAATTGGTTTTGATACTAATCAATGGCTTGAGTGTGAAGTACCCGAGAGTTTAGATGATGATGAAATCGAAGAGTTTTGTAGTGGTATATCTTCCGGGTATGCTTTTTTTATTGGAGTATCGTCTTTAATTAAGTACATTCGAAGCGAAAGGAGTAGCCTATCGGAATATTTGGAAGAAGAGACTAGAGATAGTAATGCACTAGGCCTTGGAAAGCGAGAATTGGCTAGAATAGTTGATGTCAGATCTGGTGATGCAATAATTGAACCAGGATACGATCCAGAATTTCTCGAAGATAGTTCTGACTTGGCTTTCGTTGACGCTGGTAATTATATTTTTGAAGCAGTTAGATTTGAAACTCTTATGGGTCAAGAAATTACAAAAATAGACACGTTACTTAGTCGAAACTATAAAAATAACTTTGACGAAAGAACAATGGCACATATTGAAGGTTTTAAGCATGGTATTGCTAATGCAATTGAAATGTACATACAGATAGAAGAAGAGAGAATTTTACAAAAGCTTGAAGATTAACTAGCAAAAAATATTGAGTAATATATTAGCACTTAGCGGTACTGTAAACGTCTGGAACTCCAGCGGGTCTTGATCTTTTGAGCTCATAGAAACTTTTATCAGTAGCTAGAACAGACAGACTATCCCAAAGTCTAAGCGACTCTTCTTTATCTGGTAAGTCTTGAAGGACTGGACCAAAATATCCTGTTTTAGTACCGTCTTCAAGCTCAAAAACTATCGTTGGTACGCCAATATCTTCACCAGCAACTGAGATTGCTTCTTTCATGCTGGCCTCCAGTTTCTTGTCTAGCTTCTCGTCGTCTGCAAATTTGATTAAATCGACTGGTAGTTTTTTTCTATCCAGTATTTTTTTAATCATTGCATCATCGTAGTCTAGTCCAACTACAAAATGCTGAATTCCAAATTCAGTATATAAATCCAGAAGCGATGCTTTTCCTTTTTCTGCTTCAAGCATTACTCGGAGAACGCGGTGTGCAGCCCTAGAGCTCTCTGCGTATTTACTATTTGCATTATTATGAAGAGTGTCATTCTTGATAGCTAAAGAAAAAGTCTTCCAAGTAATATTAATATCCCTGTCATTACTGACCATACATAACCAGCGACTTGTTATCCAACAAAATGGGCAACTAGGATCAAAATAAAAATCTACGTTCATATAATTAATTTTAAACTAAATTCTTACAGTTGTCATTTGGGCCATCATAAAACGCCAACAGTAGCCTTAACATTATTTAGTGTTTCCATTGCAATAGGTCTAATTTTTTCAGCACCGGTCTTTAAGATTTCATCAATCTTATTAGTATCGTTTAGTAAGTCAAAATATATATCAGATTTTTCTTTGAATCTAGAGACTAATTGACTGAGCATTTCATCCTTGGCTTCTTTCCAGCCAATACTCTTATCTACAATTTGCTGACTTATCTTATTGGTATCGTTTTCGTTAGCGATAGCACTAAATATTTTATAGAAAGCAGTTTCTTTAAAAGATTCATGGGTATGCTCCTGATTTGAATCAGTTACTATTTTTTTAACTGCATTATTCCATTCCTCTTCAGATGCAAAAAGTGGAATAAAATTATTATAGCTCTTGCTCATTTTGCGTCCATCTACCCCAGGAACTTCAAAGACAGTCTTTTCAACTAAATGCTCAGGTAGGGTAAACGTACTAGTATGATATTTTGAGTTAAATCTTCCAGCTATGTCCCTAGCTATTTCAACGTGCTGTATCTGATCCTTGCCAACAGGGACCTGGTTTGCGTTAAATATTAGAATATCGGAGGCCATAAGAATAGGGTAAGTGTATAGGCCCATATTAACGTCATGGTCGATATCTCTTTTAGCTTCGATATTTTGATCTATTGCAGCCTTATATGCATGGGCCTTATTCATCCAACCTTTAGGAACAGTAGCGTTAAGAATTGTTTCAAGTTCAAATATTTCTGGAATATCTGACTGTCGATAAAAATGCTGTTTAGAGCTATCTAATCCTGAAGCGATCCAGGTAGCTGCTACTGCATGAGTGAGTCGTTTTATTTCTTCTGCAGGTAGCCCATTATTGAGTGCATGATAGTCAGGAATAAAAAAGAAACTATTAGGATTATTTAAACTTCTTCGAAGTGCAGGTTCAATAGCGCCAAGGTAATTTCCAATATGTGGCCGTCCAGTTGGTTTTATGCCAGTTAATATAATTTTATTTTCTTCCATATGCCTATTATCTATTATTCTTGGCAATAAATAAAGGAAGGCAAGGATAGCCATATGGATTGTATCTATTATTAAGAACAAAGATCGTATTATCGGTTATGACTTATCATTTCGACAGCTAGGATAAAGGCGGCTATTTGATTCGATTTTATACTATCAACTGTTGGGTCTTGTATTATAGCTGAACTGTCAAATTTCGGTAACTCTGCATCAGCATAAGTACCAATAGAACTAATTGTCCAGTCCATTCCCTTAGTGTTCGGCATTAAATCTATGCTTATAGCACCTTCTTTGCCTTGCTTAGAATTACCAACCATCAATCCCTGTATATGATTGAATTTTGGTTGCCCATTTTTTGTTACCCAGTATTCAGCATCAGTATAAGCTCCAGTCTTAGAATCACTTATCATGATATCAATAGTAGATCCGTCACTGAAAGTATTAAATGTAACGTGCTTATTATGGTTATTAATTAATTTATAAGTATCTTTACTTATAGCATTTGCAACATTACAAACCGATTCACTAATTTGCTTATCTAGACTTTGAATCTGATCATAAACATCCTGGTCGATGGATTTTGTAAAACTTAAATTATTCGGAAATATCTTAGTACATTTTTCTGGGGAGTATTTATCAGCCCTTAGTCCATTAGAATTCAAACTATTATTGCTACAACCACTTAATGCGACTGACCCAAAAAGCAAAGATAAACCAAGCCCTATTGATACTTTTTTTCGGCTAGATTCATGTCTCATCTCAAATCCTATGTTTTAATTTATCTGTTTCGTCAACTATCTCATGCTGCAATATTTCTTCAAGTAAGTCCTCAATAGTCACTATTCCTATAATTTTATCATTACGCTCAACAGGGATTAGATGAGAACCACCCGTGATAAATTTTCTAAATAGTGTATCTAGAGCCATCATACCCCCAACCAATTGAGATGAATGCATATAAAGATCACTAACTAAGACTGTTTCGCCATCAAAATTAATATCCACCATGTCTTTCATTAGAATCACACCATAAAAAGTTGAAAGTTCATCATTAAATACTGGTATTCTCGAATATGATTTTGCCTTAATATCATCTATTTTCTCTGGAGTTAATTTAGTATTTTGAGTAAACCAGTATGTCTTATCAATTGGAGTCATGATTGACTTAACTTGCTTTTCACTTAACCTCAGAGCGCCCATCATAATCTCAATTTCATCATTGTCCAATTCGCTAGCTCTGGAATCGGAATGTTCTGCAATTAAAATACCAAGCTCGCTTCTAGACATTAATGTTTGATTCTCATTATCCATTAGGCGATCAAGGAGCATATCCAGCGGCCTGGAGATTGGATAAGTTATAAATATAATTATTTTAATTAACGGAACAAATTTTCCCGAAAGTTCAAGTGGATGTCTTATAAAAAATGCCTGGGGTAGAACTTCGCTGAAGATAACGATAAGAAGAGTGGAGACAATTCCAGCCAACCAGCCATTTAGATGCCTATTTAAAACAAGGGATGTTGCAGAAATAGTAGCCACATTGGCTAAAATTATACTGGCTATCGTAAGATTAATATTTTTTCTAAGTGGAAGTAGTTTTTTTGCAAAACTATTACCAAGCTTAGCTTTACGCTGAAGATCAGATATATTCAAAGATAGAATAGCTACGTTAAGGCCTGAATACAAAGCCGATAACATCACTAAAGCCGCAACTATAACTAGGGAAATAAATACACTCATCTTGTTCTTAAAATATTATATACATTTATTGCTTAACTACAATTAACTTCATTTAATTTATGCCAGTATTTATCGCTGTATTGAAAGGCGTAATTAAATAATAAGTATTTTAACTCCTAGAAAAATATTCATAAGAGCTTTAAGGTAAAAATTAAATATTTAAAGTATAATTAGTAATGAATGAGAAGATACATAGCCTTATCGATATTAATATTAGCCTTAGTTATCGGAGCCATTTTTACTTTCCGTCCGAAACCTAAGACTAATAGCGTCGAAATTAAAAATAACGGCACCTATTATGCGCTGGGTGATTCTATTGCTGCAGGAGATGGACTATCAAACTATAGCGATACAAGCGCATGTAATAGGTCGAATCTTTCTTACCCAGTAGTGACATCAAAAAAACTACATTTGAAAGCCATCAGCTTAGCCTGCAGCGGCGCCAGTTATTCTTTAGGAATTAATGGCCCTCAGGATGTAAATAAATTAACAATTTCGGCTCAAATAGATAAGCTCTCAACTAATCCAAAGCCTAAGTTAATAACCCTGACTGCTGGTGCAAATGATATTAGTTGGATTAAAGTCATAAGTAGTTGCTATCTAGGTCCATGCGGAAATCCCATACAAACTAGCCAACTCAATAATCAGATGTCTGATGTATCAACTGGGCTCAACATTGCACTTCAAAAGATTCAATCTATATATATGACTAGCCCTCCCAAAGTTATTGTAACTGGTTACTATTCACCATTTTCGCAGACCTTTTCCAAATGTTCAGACACAACCAATCTCGATCAAACAAAAACCGATTGGTTAAGCTCAGAAACAGATATATTAAATAACAAAATATCATCTATTGTGAGCAACTATTCGTTTGCGAAATATGTAACACTAGATTTTAACGGGCATGGGCTTTGTAGCGCCAATACTTGGATTCAAGGATTAACAGAAAGAGCTCCTTATCACCCTAACGAACTAGGTCAAGAATATATTGCAGGTGTAGTTTCTAAGTGACAAAGACCACTTTTTAGCTTATACTTATAGGTAATGATTGAGGTAAAAAATCTAACAAAAATATATGGCAAGAGTGAGAATTCATTCAAGGCCCTAGATAAAATCAATATTATAATCCTAGATAAAGCCACTGTCGCTATTGTTGGCAAAAGTGGTTCAGGTAAATCAACTTTAATGCACATAATGAGTGGCCTAGATGCTCCTTCAAGTGGAACCGTCATTGTTGATGGCACAGACATATTTAAAATGAGTGAGAAAAAGATTGATTCATTTAGAGCGACCCAAATGAGTTTTGTTTTTCAATCTTTTTTTATCGAAGCCAATGCAACTTGTCTACAGAATGTATTATTACCTTTAGAGATTGCCCGGGTGCCAATGGGAAAAAGAAAGAAAATGGCATTAGATGCACTTGACGCAGTTGAACTTGGAGAGAAGGCAAACTTAAAAGCTTCGACTCTATCTGGCGGCCAGAAACAAAGACTTGCAGTCGCAAGGGCAATAGTTAATAAGCCTGCTATTTTATTTGCTGATGAACCAACAGGAAATTTAGATAGTATTACTGGAGATAAAATCATGAAACTCCTTTTTAACCTCAATAAAAAAATAGGCTGTACTATTATACTCGTAACTCATGATGAAGATTTAGCTAAACATACAAGCATGAGAATCAAAGTCAAGGATGGTAAAATTGAAGCCATAGAAGGTGGTAATAAATAATGCTTTTCTTTGATATAGTTCGTCGCGCATTAAGAAACTTACTTAGCTCCAAGGCTAGGACTATTCTAACGGCTCTTGCAATAGCAGTAGGAACCTTTGCTTTAACTCTAACATTAGGTGCCAGTAATGGTGCTCAAGATTACGCCCAAAATATTGTTAAGTCTAACTTTGACCCGTCAGAATTACTCGTCTCAAAAGATCAAAATCTTTTTCAGAGACAGGACGCTACTCAGCCTCAAGTTTATGATCCTAGTTTTGGCTCCATCACAACCTTCGGTGGCGAATCAAGACAAGTGAAGTTGTTAAGTAACTCCGACATAAGTAAATTAGCGTCTGTGAGTGGTGTCGCTTCTGCTGAACCGGGAATTAGCGTAAGTCTTCAGTACTTAACTAGAGACGGTCAGAGAAAATATATAGGCACTCTATCCCCATACAACCCCTACCAAAGTCCAGAACTTCTAGCAGGGAAGATACCATCTACATTGGCCGATAATACAGTTATTTTACCAGAAGGATTCCTATACTCACTCGGCTTTACCGATGCTCAATCAGCAATAGGTCAAAATGTAAGATTATCGGTAAAAAATCAGGCGACTATAGCCAGTACACTTCCTACAAATTCGGCATCACTATTAAATGCTCAGTCAAGCTCAGCTTCAGAGGAAGTTAATTTCAAGATTATAGCTGTTTCAAAAACTCCAAATACAGTAATATCTGCAGCCACTTCATTATATTTATACTCAAACCTAAATTCAGTCCAAAATTTGAATGACTATATATATAACGGCACCAGTAACTACCAAAAATACCTTGTTGCAAATGTGAAAGTAAAAGACGGAACTAATACTACTAAACTGAACACAGTCGAAGCCGCCATAAAGAGTCAAGGTTATGGTGTCCAAAGCGTTATAGACACCGAGAAAACGATTACTCAAGTTATAAGCGTACTTGAAGGTATTGTTACTGTATTTGGAATAATAGCTATCATAGCTTCTGTCTTTGGAGTTGTTAATACTATGTACATCAGTGTTCTACAAAGAACGCGTGAAATTGGTCTCATGAAGGCACTTGGAATGCATCGTAAGGATATATCCAACTTATTTAGAATCGAAGCCGGTCTAATTGGTTTACTCGGCGGCCTCATAGGATCTTTTCTGGCGATTGTTCTAGGAATTGGGCTTAACCCTGTAATTTCTTCTAAGCTTGGTCTTGGTGACAGCAAGTTACTAATATTTAAGTTCAATCAAATTGGCTTACTTATAATTGCCCTGATTATTATAGGAATAATTGCCGGCTTACTTCCTGCCAGAAAAGCAGCTCACCTAGATCCAATAGAAGCGCTCAGGACAGAATAATGAAGATTGCGATTATTGGAGCTACGGGATATATTGGCAGTCATCTGATAAAGAGCTTATTAAATGAAACTAAGTATGATGTCCTTGCTCTCTCTAGAACAGCTGAAGATATAGATATCAATAACCCAAGATTAACTAAATTTAATATTTCAGTTTTTGATAAGGCGTTATCTGAAAAATTAAAGGATGTTGACGTGGTTTTTTATCTGATTCATATGATGGCTCAAAAACAGAGAGATTATGCTGAGGCTGAAACAGAGGCGGCTAATTTATTAAATGAGGCAGCAAAAGGCTCTAAAATCAAAAGGATTATATTCTTAGGAGGGCTAGGAAGAGACACGGATCATCTCTCAAAGCACTTAAAAAGTAGGCACAATACAGGGAATATTTTAAGGAAGGGGAGCATTAACGTAATTGAGCTTAGAGCCTCCATGATTATAGGTAAAGGCGGTATATCATATGACATAATCGTTAACCTTGTATCCAAACTTCCATTCTTGACACTTCCTAAGTGGAGTGAGACCTACACACAACCAATTGGATTAAATGATGCTCTGGCTTATTTAGTTGCGTCTATTGAGCTTAAAACTGACAAAAACCTTACTGTTGAAATTGGTGGACCAGATAAATTAAGCTACGAAAATTTGATGCGAGGATATGCAAAATGGAAGGGCCTAAAAAGATTGTTTATAAGAGTGCCAATTATTCCGATTAGTGTCTCGGCATGGTGGCTAAACCTTTTTACGCCAGAAAAGCATGCTCAAGTAGGTAGGATTATGGTTGAATCTCTAGCAAATGAAATGACGGTAACTGATGATTCGGCAAATAAATACTTCCCAGAAATTAAACCCAAATCGCTTAATGATGTTTTTGTTTAGATGGGACTAGTAATCTTCTGTGCCACGAAGAGCTTTTTTTATAATTGAATCAAAATAGTTTACTGATTCATTTTCAAAGATTTTAGAAACATCTTCCACGGAATCTACATCAGCAACCGTTAGACTATTATCAGGGTGCAACGTAACTATTTTTGCGTCCTCAGTTTGAACTATTGAAGTACCATCTTCAAAATCGAAGACTCGGCCATATAGACCATGCGTAAAACTAAATTTAACACCGTCTTCTACTATTTGGTAACAAATCAATACTTCACCTCCAGTAGTTGGCATTAGTTCTATATCTAGAATTTGAGAGATACGTCTTTCAGAATTCATTATGCGCATATTATGCTATATTATTAATTTTATTACAATAGGTACACTTATCCGCAAATATTGTATAATCTCATGTTATGAATATTGAGCTGCCAAAATCTATGTTTATCTCATTTAGCGAACAGGAATACAATAAACTGAATGAGATTCCAGTTTATGCCCATGAAAAAACTCTTGAAGATATATCAGCAGAAGAGCCCGTACTAGCTGCATCAATTATAGAAGATAGCTTATTGTACAGAATAAGGACCAAACCAGATATTCAAATAGTCAGCGATCTTGGAGTTATATCCAGCGAAATGGATGGAGATAGTATCGCATTTGGGGCGTTTAATAAGGCTTTATCTAGGAACATTGTAAATAATAAGGTGATAAGCCCTATGGATATTATTGTTTCAACCTTCATGAGAATGGGAAGTGGCAGGGATTACGAGAGAAAATTAATTTCTATCCCCAAATTTATTATTCAGCTCAGTTCGACTATTTAACTAGTTGAGTAAAAACTATAGCTCGTTGATTAAATTCGTTAGTGCCTTTGATGACTGAACCGGTGCAGGTAATTAGATTCAAGCCTGGCAGCTTAGGGTTCACTGGCGATAAAAGAGCATTCATATCTACATTGTCATAAGAATATACCTGCTTTTTGACAACCTTATAGTTATACAAAGTACCGTTTCCCATTTCAACCTGAACAATAGAGTTAATCTTAATTGAAGTCAACGAATAGAATACCCCATGTGTCGTCCAACTTGATACATGACCGTCTATAACTGCTGCTCCAGGAGCCCCAGGCAGACTACTTTTATTGTACCAAGCGACGTCGTATACATTAGTTGGGACCCCAATTGCACCTGTTTTATCTATACCAACCTGTCGAACTCGAGATAGTACGTTAAGACTATCTACCCGTAAAAACCTTGGCATACCTGGAGCAACAGTATATTTATTTATGTCATCAGCGGAGGGCTTAATGGTAGCTGGAGCTGGACTTGGCTTACCCTCATTAGCTAGTTTTATTTCTTTCTCTGCCTGAGCGGTTAACTGGTGGTTGTGATACCAATTTAAGCCGATATTAAATACACAAAAAAGTAGCACTAAAATTCCTAGCCAGAAAAGGGCGTTAGATATACTCTGTCGATTTAACTTGGACTTATTTTTTTTCATAAACAACCTTATATACTAATTATAGCCTCTTATTTAAATTTATATAAGATTTTTTGAATATCTTTTTAAGATTTTTGTTTATAAAGTTTTGAGGGCCACCAGTTCCATCTACCAAGAATAACTGCAATAGATGGAACAAGTAAGGTTCTAACAAAGAAAGTGTCTAGCATGATCCCAAAAGCTATCGAGAAGCCAATTTGTTGAACCTCACTAGATCCACCGACTATTCCAAGGACCAGGAATGTTCCAGCAAGTATTATGCCGGCCGAAGTAACCGTTGTTCCTGTGATTCCAATTGCTTTCTTGATGGCAGTTCTTATAGGAACTTTAGCTGAAGATTCTTCGCGGATTCTACTCATAACTAAGATATTGTAGTCTTCGCCTAATGCCATTGAGAAAACAAATAATAAGAAAGGTAATACGAAGTTTATACCTGGACTATTTTTAGCCAAATGAACAAATACAATATTTGCGAATCCCAAAGAAGCTAAATATGTTAGGGCAACGGTAATTACCAAGTACCAAGGAGCAATTAAGCTTCTAAGTAAAATAGCCAGCAAGATAGCGATGATAGCCAGTACAACAGGGATGATTCTAACCAAATCAGCGCTCGACAAATGATCAATGTCATAGGTTGCACTATCTTGAGAGTAGACACCAGATGCCGTGGCTCCGATTGACTGAGCTATTCTTGACATGTCATTTCTAGCTGCAGGAATAGATGCGGTTGCCTCAGCACTATTAGGCGCTCCTGAACTTAATAGGCCTAGGAATTGAACAGTTTTTCCATCAGCACTAATAAACTGACTCAGCGATCTATACTGCGAATAAACAGCTTTTGGAACTTTCGAATTAGAAGGCTCTGTGAATGGTAGATTATTGGGTGGACCTAGTAATTTATAAAGAGCAGTTATCTGGGCTTGACTCACTTTAGGATTACTAAGATCGATTGGGCCGATTATATTTTTAAGGGAGTGAGCCTTAGCTAGCTCAGACTGAGCAAGAACAAGGTTTGGGATGTCAAGCCATTGGGACGAACTATATTCAAAGAGTAAAGCCTGAGGTGTAATTATCGATGCAGGAAAGTGATCTTTTATAATCTGAGAAGCAATTGCTGAGTCTGAAGTTGCTGATGGACCACCATTGACGAGACCACCTGTAACCCAACCTTTAGTTCCGTAAATTAATGCGCCAAATATTACGAATGCGACAAATATTGTAAGCAATGGTTTTTTTATAACGGCTCCGGCGACTCTTCCCCAAACTCCAATTTTTATATTCTGAGTTATGTTAATTTTAAGTGGCCAAAAGACATTTTTTCCAATAAGCGAAAGTATTGAAGGCAATAAAGTTAAGCCTGCAAGCAGTGTGATTGCAACACCAATCGCTAGTGATGGCCCTAGCCCCTTATAGAAGCCAAAACCAGCCAATAGCAGACACATCAAAGCAGTGATTACGGTTAAACCTGAAAATATAATACTCTGTCCTACTCGCGTAAGTGCTTTTCTAACAGCCTCCTTTGAATCAGCTCCATGCATTAACTCTTCTTTAAACCTAAAAACTAAGAACAATCCATAATCTGTTCCAGCTCCGAGTAGTAGCACTATCAGCAACAATTGGGTTACTGACGAAACCTGAACTCCTATTTTTGTAGCTTCAGCGATTATTGGACTAGCTACAATTAGAGCGAACACAGCAGGTAATAATGTTACAAAAGGTGCTATTAAAGAACGATAAACGATCAATAAAATGATTATTATAAATATAACCGTATAGATCTCGGTATTATTTCGACTGGCATTTGTAACGCTATCTGAATCAACATTATTCCCTAATAGTCCGCCAAAATGAATCTGAAGATTGCTACTACCTGTATATTTAACAATCATTGATCTTAGGCTTTTAACTATATCTGTTCCGCCAGTGCCATAAGCTGTGCTGTTAAAACCTATATTGATTCTTCTAACTTGCTGGTCTTTAGAAAGGGCTTGGTCCTGAATAGAAACAACGCTCGGTATCGATTTGATTTGTTTTTCTAACAAGCTAACTTCTGCGCCGTCTGAGGCAGTAAGCTTACCGTCGGGCCTATATACAACTAAGGTTCCGGATATAGATGTGTCTTTTCCTTCAAATGGTACGGCCATTTTTTGAGCTTTTTGACTTGGACTAGTTAATGGCAGGTATGCTGAATTTGATGAATTTGTAACGCTAGCGAGCGATGGCAAATATTTATATGTAACCGGAATAGCAACAATCCAAAAAAGAATTATAATCCATCTAAATCTGACAACAAAATTAGCTAGAATTTCAAACATTAGTCAATTGTACCATTAGGTTTATCTTTTTCTTTATCAGAAGCTTTAGTTAGAGGCTTGTCTGCTTCTTTGGGATCTTGTATGGAATTATTGGCTGGCAAAGAATTAGCTGGTGCCTCTGATTTTATAGGCAGCGTAAACCCAAACACTGAACCCTTACCAACCTGGGAAGTGAAGATTATCTTACCGTGTTGGTCAGTAACAACTCTCTTAACTAGGTAAAGACCGATGCCTGTTCCGTTAGGGCTTTCTTTACGGGCATTGTCGGCTCTAAAGAACTTAGTAAATAGGTGAGGTTTTTCTTCATCTGGTACTCCGATACCTGTATCGGCTACTTTGAAGATTATATTGTTTTGGTCTGAGTCAAGGTATACATCTACTATTCCGTTAGGTGAGTAGTAGATAGCGTTGTTGATTAGATTTAGGATAGCTTGTCTGGTCTTAGGTTCATCTAAGGTTATTGTTGGTACTTCATGTTCTGGTGGGTGGTAGTTTAGTTTTACATTGCGGTCATGTGCTTGTCTTCCTAGCTCTTCTACTTCTTCAGATACAACCTTTTTCATGTCAACTTCAGAAAGCTCTAGGAAGAACTTACCAGCTGTCATACGGGAAATGTTGAGTAGGTCGAATACTAGGCCTTTCATGTTTCTTGTGCGAGACAGGGTTTTTTCTAGGGCTTCTTGCATCTTGTCATTAGTCTTGCCATAGAAGCCTTGGACAATTAGGGTTAGGAAGCCATCCATAACAGCAAGGGGAGTACCTAGCTGATGAGAGATCATGGAAATGAAGTCGTCTTTTACGGAGTCTTGTTTCTTTAGAGTTTCGTTAGCTTGAGTGAGTTGGGCTGTGGCTTCGGCAATTTTGGCCT
>Ga0194055_10000716_pt1 | contig 26856 bp, 23 predicted proteins | sample SepL449m_MetaG_FD_155482 | JGI IMG/M metagenome (GOLD analysis project Ga0194055, IMG submission 155482) | Anoxic zone freshwater microbial communities from boreal shield lake in IISD Experimental Lakes Area, Ontario, Canada - Sep2016-L442-9m | ecosystem: Environmental > Aquatic > Freshwater >... | reverse complement strand
TCATAATTCCTTGGTTCCTGGTTCGAATCCAGGTAGCCCCACTCCTTCCAAACGGTAATGCAACTTGTTCTTAAAAGAGTAAAGTTGGTTCATCAAATTAACAATCATCGATGTAATGTTTTTTACAAATAGAATTTCTATACCTGAAAAAAAGTGAAGAATCATCGCACCCATGCTTAGCAACGGTTACGCTATCGCCTAGTTCTTAAAGCAATAATAAAGGAGTGGCCATCATGCGCATATTAAGTTTTGTAATCTTAGCTTCTGCGTCATTAATAACAACCGCAGCAGAACCAAAAACATTACAACCACTAAGCACAGCACTTACCATGCACGCTTCATTCGACAACGACATTCACGCAGACTTTTCCAAAGGGGATCGATTTGGATATATCCGCAAAGGCAAAGAGAATGTAAAAGCGGAAGCAAATGAAGAAGTAAAAATAGCACAAGGTGCGGGTAAGTTTGGGGGTGCTCTTTGGTTTCCAAAAAAAGGAAACTTCAGGCCACAGTACAACAATGCCAAGGTTCTGAATTACAATGAAAAGAATTGGAGCAGCACGGTATCAGTCTGGCTTAAGTTAGATCCGAACAAGGATTTGGAACCTGGGTATTGCGACCCTGTTCAAATCGTGGGTAACGATACAAAGAAAGGGTTCATTTTTCTGGAATGGTCCAAGGATGAATCGCCCCGTTATTTCCGCTATGCCATCCGCCCACTCTTCAACATTTGGAACCCCACCAATGTTCAATGGGCAGATATTCCCTTTAACAAAAGGCCGATGGTTCAGGTTGAAAAAGCCCCTTTCTTCAGGACCGAGTGGACCCATGTAGTTTTCACACTCGAAAACATCAACGACAAATCAAAGAAACCCAAGGGGCAACTATTCATCAATGGAAAACTACAAGGCAGCATCGAAAATTGGGATCTCACCTTTGGTTGGGATCCGGCTCAAGTATTACTGGTATTGGGTGCGGCATATGTTGGGCACATGGATGATCTGGGCGTATTCAACCGTGCCTTGGATGTGATAGAGGTAAAACAATTATTTGAATTAAAGAAAGGCATCAGCGAACTTTATCGCTAATGCCTTTCTTTATAAATCGCACCAATCGAAATTAACTACATCTTAAATTTTTTCAGATAAAAGATTACTTGGCTAACCGTTTGCCCTTCGCAAGATCGTCTTCTGCTTCTTTATCTTTACCCATGGCTTTAAAAGTGTTGGCCCGGTTGTTAAACAGATTGGCATCAGCGGGATCAAGTTCGATGGCCTTGGTGTAATCAATAATGGCATCGGTGTATTTTTTCATGGCAAAGGCGGAGTTACCACGATGGTTGTAGGCAGCGGTGTAGGAAGGATTCAATTCAATGGCTTTGGTGTAATCAGCAATCGCCTCTGCGAATTTTTTCTGGTCTGCATAAGCAAGGCCTCGTTCATTATAAGCATCATGATCTTTTGGATTAATACCAATCAAGGCAGTAAAATCCGCAACAGCTTCAGACTGTTTGCGAAGGTTCAAAAAGATAATGCCTCGATTATGCAATGCATGCACATACTTTGGATCAGCCATGATGGCTTTTGAGTATTGGGCAATCGCTTCAGGAAAATTCAACTTGTTAGCTTCTGAAACACCTTTGTTAAAGGCTTCGACCGCTGCCTTATTAACACCTGGCGGTTGTGCAAAAGCAGATAAAGCAATCACAAAGCTCAATGCAAAACTTAAACTAAATACCTTTTTCATATTGCACCTTGATTACTAATAGAAATTCTTATCCCTTGGTATTATTTTAAACCAAGGAGTTGACATCGTACAGACGATTTTACCCGGTTATCACTTCTAACTACAAAAAGAAAACCCTCCAAACTTATTATCAGGAGGGGCTTCCCAAACTAACTATGTTCGCCTCTTAAGAAAGAACCAAGGGCCCATCTTTGCAATATTCAGGGTTTCCAAAGGACGGAATCGTGTGACCAAACCCATGAGCCATTGCCATCAGTAGGCGATTATGGGCAATGCGGGGAAACTTTAACGACCGGCCCGCTTTCCAACCAAGATTACCACCCACCATCACAAAGGGAATATTATCCAGCGTATGCGAATTGCCTTTCCCAAGCTCATTAGTCCAAACAAGGAGGGTGTTATCCAACATCGAGCCTTGGCCATTGGACTCTGGAGTATCTTTAAGCTTTTTGGCAAAGTACGCAATTTCTTCACAGAACCATTTATTAATCTTAACCAACTTCTCAACCGCAGCTTTATTGGTATCGGGTTCATGCGATAACTGGTGATGCCCTTCATCGATACCCAGCCATTTCATCCGCGCCCCACCCACGGAGTTAGTGAATTGAAAGGTTGCAATACGGTTGAAATCTGCAACAAGGCTGTTATGCAAAAGGTCGAGCTGCATCCTGCTGATCTTAGGAAGGTTATCGTTTTCTTCCCGAATACCGGGATCAAGCTTGGGCATCGCATGAGTTTGCGAAACTTTCAAACCACGAAGTTCTTTCTCCATCTCTCGAACAAACCCAGTATGTTCTTCAAGTATTTTGCGGTCTTCCTTACCAACCAATGCCGAGATTTTCTTCAAATCAGCAATCACTGGATCAAGCACACTTCCCAGAATCTCTTTATCTTTCGCCTGCCCGTAAAGCTTCGAAAACAACTGGTAAGGATCATCAATCGGGGTGATTGGCTTGTTGGCACTGCCATAAGACATGCGAGTCCAGGTATCAGCACGATCGGGAACCAATACCCCGAGTTCAAGCGATCCAAATCGAGTACGGGTAGCCTCCGTCTTTTGCAGATGCTTCTTAATTTCCTGATCAATGGATAATCCATTGGCCCAGCCAGCGGGAGTATGCGAACCGCCCTGAACATTACCAGGCAATAACTCAATCCCGGTTAATAAGCAACCAATGCCTCGCATGTGATTATCACCATCACCGCGAACTTTGTCACATACACCATTCATAACAATGGTTTGCTTTTTGAAGGGCTCGAGAGGCGAAAGTATTTCTTTAAGGAGGAAGTTCTCACCATCTTCGTTGGGCCAGAAAGACTCGGGAACCACCCCATTAGGCGAGAAGAAAATCACCATGCGCTGCTTTGGTGCGCCCTTTCCAGGAATGGCAAGGGCATCAAGGTTGCCCAAAAAAGGGAACGCCGCTGCACTAATACCAGCATTTTTAATAAAACTACGCCTATCGAATGATTTAGTATTCATCTAAAGCTCCTTGGTTCATCGTAATCTTAGCATGATATAATTGGATTTGCTAAGGTTGTTTGCTAACTTCACGAGGTTTTATCTTTGCGTTGGCACTACAAGCCATGCGTGCCATTTCTGCAGCAAGCTGGCGCATGTTCAACGAATTTTTCTCAAAGTACAGAGTCAGTTGTTCCAGCGTTTCTGCGCCATAGGCCCGGGTGGGTTGCTTCAGCAGGTGATGAAACATTTGTTCGGTAAAGGCCCTGTGAGCATCCGGACTATTAGCAAGATAGCGTCCCAAACTTTGCGCATTTTCAAAAGTTACTTTTTTCCCATCCCTTGCTACATACCACCCATTACTATCAATCGATTTAGCATTATCTTTTTCACGCAACCTGCCTACAGCATCAAACCGCTCCAAGGTAAAACCCAGGGAATTAATAGTTCCATGACAAGTCATGCAGGCGCCGCCCTTTGTTTGCAGGGCAACCCTTTCGCGAGTATTTAGCGAGGGGTGCAAACTAGCAGCCAAGGGCGCCGCAGCTTCGGGCGGTGGCTTTAAGGTAACCCCTAAGAGGCTACGGGCCAGAAAAACCCCACGATGAATTGGCGAAGATTCCGCACTGTAGGAAAGCATGCTCAACATATAAGGGTGGGTGACAATTCCCGCTCGTTGCCCAGCATCGAAGCTTACTTTTTCAAAACCATTTTTGGATGCGGGCTTCTGTTGATAGAACTTGGCGATCCGTTCATTCATAAACAAGTCTTGTTCCAAAAACAGGCGCTGATAATTACTTTCTTTTTCCCAGAATATCTGGTCGATTGTTTTGTCCAAGGATATTCGAAGATCGGATTCAAGCTTTGGATCGAAGCCCGGAAAGCGCGATGCATCCTTGTTCAGTTCGTGGGATTGATTGAGTAGGAGAATGTCGTGAAAGAATCCCCGTATTTTTTCATGAGCACGCGCATCTAAAAGCATCCGATCTATTTCCCGGTTCAAACCTTCAGAGTTCTTTAGCTTCCCCGAAGCCTCTGCTTCAAGCAATTGCTGATCAGGAATGGAATCCCAAAGGGTGTAGGAAAGCTGGCTTGCAACCGAATCGCCCTGCCCTTCGTTGCGGTATAAAAAGTTGGGTGATTTCAACACCCATACAAGAACTCTCAATGCACCATCCTGAGGGTCTTTAAATTCTTTTAATACCTTCTTGATGATCTCGTTCTCAGAGGTTTGAAGGTTTCTCCGAAAAGCCTTGGTCGCAAACTTTTTCAGAAAATCTTCTGTCTTCTCAAGGCGTTGAGCGTCCCCTTCTTTAGTCTTGGCGAATTCTGACAACTTTATTGCAATATATTTCGCAGCCTCCAATGCGCCCTCGGTAGTCGCTTGATCCCATTCTTTGGAAACCGTGACGCCCCTTTCCCAACCTAGGCTGCCATCATCAGGCGGAAAAGGAGTGCTCAAAACAAACACTTCAGGAAGTGTGGTGGAAGAAAGATATTCTCCCGGGCAAATTTCAACTGGCCCACCAGGCTTCTTCCATAGCAATTTGACAAACGCTGGCTGTACAACCTTGGGCTTTTTATTATCGTTAACCCCTTGCTTCGCTTTGGTGAACTCCAATCTTAAAGAGTAAGACCGACCCGAAACCAGATAGATGCTTCCTTTGTATTCTGTGTCTTTTCCAGATTTAACCCATGCATCAATAAGTGGTGTGTTGTTATCGTTAACCCATAACCGAACGGCATGGCTTGCATGAATAACAAATTCATAATAGCCCGTCTCTGGTGCGTGAATTGCACCTGTCCAGCGCAGCGTGAATTCACCGGGTTCCATCTTTCCTGAAATGGGGCTTTCCTCTTTGAAATCAAAATCAACCTCGGCATCGATGCGCGATTCAGCCAAGTCTCCCTTATTGAAGTTTCTAGTTTTAAAGTACTCACCGCGAATGCCTTTGGTTTTGTCTGAAGGAATTGCAGTAGGCCTAAAACTCCCGATCAAATCCATCATGCTGTTGCGATATTGTTTGACTGTCAACCTGCTCAATTCAATTCTTGCTGGGCGATTTCTTTCTCTTGCGATCGAGGAATAAAATAATTCATGAATATAAGAACTCACAGCAAAAGCATCCACCGCGGATAAGCTGCCCGGATCTTCCTTGGGCATCGTCTCTTCAATAACTTTCGCTAATTGATTGGGAGTAAGATCTCCAGAAAGAGGTTTGTTAAATTTACCTTTGATACCCGCACCATTTGGCCCATGGCAGGAAACACATTTGGCCTCGTATATCTTTTTGCCATCGGGTGCCCCGAGTACCACCCCAGATTCGAATACAATCAACAGCAATAAAAGTGCATTTGACTTTAATCCAAGCAAGAGAAGATGGAAGAGTGAAAGTTTCATATTCAAAAGTTCGCTTTAAAACCAGTTGGTAGGCACCCTTCTTATTCTAGTTAAATTAATCGGAGAATAAAAGCACAAGGTGTAATCCTTCTTCGAAAGATTAACAAATGATGAGCTTCAACAACGCTTAAACATTTGACTTTACCTATAATTCCAGTTAAACTTCTTAAATTGTTATAGCACCTGCCTATGAAGTTCCCAGCTAGATACCCCCTTACCCATGATTCAGGCTCACCATGATGCCGAATTTAAACTTTCTTAGAATCAAACTCTCCTGCCTATTAGTGCTTGCCTGTGGAACTTTGAGCCTAGCCCAAGTTGCAATCAAGCAAAACAAACCAGAATCAACGCCACTCAGGCAAACGATCGATAAAGCGGTACAAGAATCCTGGAAGAAGGAAAAAATCAAGGCGGAGGGGAAGTGCGATGACTCCACCTTTTTGCGAAGGGTCTATCTCGATCTTTTAGGAACCATCCCCAGTTACGATGTAGCCAAGAAATTTCTCGCTGATCAGGATGAAAAGAAACGCGATAAGTTGATCGAGCGTTTGCTAAACGATGGCCAATTTTCGACACATCAAACAACGCTGTGGGATTTAACCTTATTCGGGCGCAACCCTCCGAATCAAGATGCCACGCGAAACCGCACACTGTTCAAACAATGGCTCGGTGAAAAATTCACAAAGAACGAACCCTTTGATCTTTGGGTCCGTGATTTAATCCTTGCAGAGCAAGAAGGTTCTGAACTCTACTACGCACAATTCACTAACAAACCCGAAGACCTTACCGAATCGTTTAGCCGCATTTTCCTAGGCACTCAAATCCAATGCGCCCGATGCCATGATCACCCTTTCACCGAGTTATTACAAAAAGATTTCTATGGCATGACGGGATTCTTTGTCAGGCTGGTAGTGATGGATCAAGGAACATCAGGGAGTGGCGAAAAGCAATTGAAGAAGTTCAAGATAGGCGAGAAGAATAGCGGAGAAGTGTTATTTTCCGGGAATCAAAAAGAGTTAAAACCGGGCAAAAAAGGTGAGCCAATAAAACCAAAATTCCTTTCAGGCGCACCGCTCGAAGAACCAACCTTACCAGCGAACTATAAAGAACCAGAATTCAAGAGCGGTACGAAATCCATGCCCAAGCCTCAATTTTCCCGTAAAGAAAAACTGGCACAATGGGCAACTGCACCGTCAAACCCTTTCTTCGCAAAGGCCGCAGTCAATCGGATATGGAGTCAATTCATGGGCAGGGGCATTGTTCACCCCATCGACAATTTCGGAACCGACAACAAGCCCACTCTTCCTGATCTTTTAGATAATCTTACCGAACAATTCATCGCTCATCAATTCGACACGAAATGGCTGATACGGGAAATAGTTAGTAGTGAGACTTATCAACTCGGAAGCAAGGGCGAGAACAAAGAGTCTCTTCCCAAACATTTTGAGCGAGCACGCATCAGACCGCTTTCTGCTGAAGAAATTCTAACAGTCATGAAAGTAGCGGGAGGCGACCCAGAACAGAAAAGCGAAGGCTCAACTGGAGAGTATTTCCGCAGGTACTTCGGTGAGCCCACCAATGGCTTGGGCGATTTCCAAGGCAGCCTAAGCGAGCATCTCTTCCTTAACAACAGCAGCAATGTTCGTGCCTTCATCAGCCGTAAAAAAGGCAACCTCGCAGACACCATCAATCTTTCCAAGGAACCTTGGGAACAACGCATTGATCAAATGTTTCTCTCTGTTCTGACCCGGTTGCCCAAGGATTCCGAAAGAGCAAAGTTTGCATCCTATTTACAAAGCGAACCAAAATCAGAAAACCTTGTGGAAGAAGCAATCTGGGTACTTATGAACATGAGTGAGTTTCGTTTCAACCATTAACCAATTGATGACTGGCGATAACAATGAACAATCCATCGATATCAGGTGTATGCAAAAAGAGCGAGCATTTCTCGCGCAGAGCCTTGCTCAAAGGTTCTCTTGCAACAGGTGCAGGCACCGCTATCCCTAACTGGGGTGGGCTTTTCCATTCCCAAAGCATTGCCTCGATGGCTCAAAAACTTGGCAAACGCTGTATCCTTCTTTGGATGAATGGCGGGGCCAGCCAGATTGATACTTTTGATATGAAGCCGGGCAAAGCCACTGCTGGCCCTTTCCGTGAAATCCAAACCAAGCTTCCTGGCTACAAAGTTTGCGAATACCTTCCCAAGATTGCTCAACAAGTAGAAAAATTAGGCATCATACGAAGCATGCGCACCACTTCCCCAGATCACCCCGATGGCATCTACCACATGCACACCTGTTACAAACAATCCGAACGCATGCCGCATCCAGAGCTGGGAGCGATGATCGCAAAATACCTTGGCCAAACTGATGCAGACCTTCCTAGCTTCGTGCGCATGGGGCCTACAGGGAACGCTGGTTCAGGCTACCTAGGGCCCCGTTACGAACCCTTCGGAATCGAACGCAATGGCAACATGCCATACTTCACCAGCCCGTATCTACCCGCTGCCAACGAATCCAGACGCAATGATTTACTCCGCTTCATGGAAGCCGAACATAAAAAAGAGAATCCCGCTGATGCCTACGAAAGCCATCGTGTTGCCAAAGAAAGGGCCTGGCGATTGCTAAAAGCAAAATCGTTGTTTGATACCACGAAGGAATGGCCAAAGCATCAGGAATTATATGGCGCGAGTGATTTTGGCAGGGGCTGCTTTCTCGCTCGCAAATTAACCGAGGCCGGAGTACCCTTTGTCGAAATCGGCCAAGAAAACTATGATAGCCATGCTGACAATTTTGTCTGCCATAAGGCCAACATGCAAATACTCGATCCCGCATGGTCGGGGTTGCTGATCGATTTGGAACGCACAGGACAATTGCAAAACACATTGGTCGTATGGATGGGCGAAGTAGGTCGCACGCCACAAATCAACAACCGCGCAGGTCGCGACCATTTCATCCGAGGCTGGACCATCGTACTTGCAGGAGGGGGAATCAAAGGTGGAGTTGTCTACGGATCAACCGATGCCGATGGCCGTGATGTTGCAACAAACCCGGTAAGCGAAGGCGATTTATTCGCAACTATATATACCGCACTGGGAGTTAACCCACGCACAAAACATTTTGTGGGGACTAGACCGATTTGGGCCACGCCCGAAGGATCCAAACCTATTAAGGACCTTCTGCTATGAAAAACACTGCAGCAAGTAAAAGCGTGAACTTCGAGAAAGCTACGCTGCTTTGGTCTTTCACTTGGGATGCAGATTGGGTTTCCGCAGTAAGTTTTATAGGCGACAAACATTTCGCTGCAGGCAACAACCTTGGCGAAATCCTAGTCTGGGAGCTTCCCGAAAAGCCCGAGACTATAGGTGAACCCCTTTCCGAAAAAAGTAAACCCGCTGATAAATCAGAACGGCCTCTTTATCTCTCACCCAAACCAGTCAGGCAAATGATTGGGCATTCCAACATCATCAATCGCTTGTTATGCGCAGAGAACCGCTGGCTGATTAGCGCAAGTAATGATCACACGGTAAAGTATTGGGATATCGAAGCAAAACCATCGGGCATGGCCAAGCATGTATTAAACGCTCGCACCATTGAAGATATAAATCGCAACAAGAATTCTGGTAGAAAACCCCCAACGCCATTAGAAGCAGAAGTTCAAACTCAGGCAGCAACGAAAACAATCCAAGGCAGAGAATGGATAATCGGCGCATCCTTAAGCCAAGATGAAACCACGCTGATAACTGGAGATGATGCGGGGCAAGTGGTGATGTATGATCGAAAAACGGGGGCTGAAAAAAAGCGCTGGCAGGTGAAAGACTGGGCTTTCGCTGTTGCGATCTCCCCGGATTTAAAACAGTCTTTGGTATCTGAACGGTACCCTCTGGTGTTTGATTCAGGCCGGCACACCGCAGTAAAACTCTGGGATGTTGCAACCTCAACGGTTCAACATGACTTAAGCAAAGAATTCAAAGACATGCAAATCGCATCTGCTGCCTACTCAAGAGATGGCAAAATATTGGCACTGGGAAGAGGGGGCGAAGGTGAGGGCAAGATATTCTTAATAGACCCATCGACAGGCAAAAAAATCCGCGAATTATCTCCCATACACCAGTATGGTGTAACTGATCTGTGCTTTCATCCAGATGGAAAGCACCTCGCATCCACAGGCAGAGATACGGTTGTGCGCATTTGGAATATTGAAGATGGTAAGATGGTTAAAGAATTAGGCAAACCAAGAGGCGGACAATTTAAAGACTGGTTTCATGCCTTGTCGTTTTCACCGGATGGAACCCGCATAGCAGTAGCAGACATGGCGGGATATATACACCTATGGGAATTCCGATAAGCCCATTCAATCTTAAGAGAACGAACAAGCTCAAGACTTAAAATTAGGCGGTAGAATCGCACCAGTCAAGTTGCATTCAGAGAAGTCTGCCTGACCTAGTTTAACACCAGAAAGATTGGCGCCAGAAAGATTGGCTTTATAAAAATTCGCACGGGTAAGATCCGCGTTCGAAAGATCAGCACCACTCATATTGGCATTGGAAAAGTTGGCACCCACTAAGGTAGCACCTTTCATTTTGGAGTTAACCAAGATCGTCTGAATCATTTTGGAACCAAAAAGGTTGGCATCAATAAAATTGCTTCCCGTCAAATCGGCTTTGGAAAAATTAGTCTCAAACAAAATCGATTGCTGAAAATTAGTATTGACCAACAACGCCCCAACAAGACTAGTGTTGGAAAGATCTTGCATCGAAAAATCTTTGTTGGAAAGGTCGGTTCTATCAGATGCCATGTTTTGCAACTTCCTGTCAGAGCGATAAACAAAATTTCTTGACACAGGTAATTATCTAAAAGTAACGGAATCTAGCAAGGGCATTCAATACAATTTATTAAGCTCCAAGGTAAATTAAGTCAGATTAGCCCAAAGTTTTTCGCTTCTTGCAACACCTTCAAACCATCAGGGCAAAACTTTTCAATGGCTATTCGTTTCCCCAACTCCGCCAAACTTACGAATTCACCCCGCACCACTTCTTCTTTCTGCAAAACAAAAGGGCCATCATCAATGCAGCGATAAACCCTTGCAAAAACCGTGGTTTGATCATCTTCATAGCGAAAAGGGAACAAGAAATGTGGCTGTGTCAAGATGCCTAATTCTTCAAACCCCTCCCTCTTGGCCCCTGTTTCAAAATCCTCTCCCGCAGCAACCACCCCGCCCGCACAAACATCCCAATAGGAGGGAAAAACATCTTTGGTCGCAGTTCTTAAATGAATAAAAATTTCCCCACTTTTATTGAACACGAGAATGTAAACACAGCGATGAGGCAGCCGACCCCTGCGCATCTCCTGCCTGGTCGCAATCCCCACCACTTCACCTTCAAGGTTCAGCACATTTACCATCTCTTGCTTCATAGCCCTACTTTCCCAATTGGGTTGCCAACTCTTCAACTTCGGTCACCATGCTATCCAACAACTTCAATCCCAATTCCCAGAAACCTGGGTCGTTCAAATCGATGTTCATCCTGGCAAGCAAATCTACAGGAGATTCGGAACCGCCACGCGACAACAAATCCATGTACTTCGGCACAAACGATTCTTTTTCCTGCTCGTACTTTTGCACCAAGGCGAAAACCAACAACTCACCAAAAGAATAAGCATAACAATAAAAAGGCACATGAATAAAATGACCAATGTAGGACCACCAATAGCCATAGTTTTCCGAAAGATTAACCGAGTCGCCAAACATAGGCTGATTGGCTTCGGCCCATAGCGTGTTGAATCTTTCCGAAGAAAGTTCGCCTTCTTCTTTTCGTGCCTTATGCATTTTCTGTTCGAACCGGGTGAGAACAACCTGCCTGAAAACCGTAGCGAAACTATCTTCAAGTTTGCCACACAGTAGAGCCAACCTGACTTTGGGTTCTTGATACTTTTCGAGAAGTTTTTTAAAGACAAGCATTTCGCCAAAGACACTTGCAGTCTCAGCAGTGGTGAGAGGTGTATCACACTGGAGATAGCCATTTTTTCGGGAAAGATATTGATGCAACCCATGGCCCAGTTCATGGGCAAGTGTGGAAACATCGCGCATTTTCCCCGTATAACTCATGAGAATATACGGATGCACAGAAGGTATTGCACTGGAAGAAAAAGCCCCGCCCCGCTTGCCCGGCCTTAATTCCGCATCGATCCAGCTCGCATCAAAAAATTGGTCAATAATCTTGCCCGCCTCAGGCGAAAGTGCATGATAACTCTCACGCACTAGTTTCGAAGCATCCTGCCACGAAACCAAAGGCATATCACCTTGTATCGGAGCGTAGCGGTCATAATCCTCAAGCGAAGTTAAGCCAAGCAACCGCTTTTTCAATTTGTAATAGCGATGCACCGTTGCCCCATGCTTTTCAACCGAATCCATAAGGGCCTGAACCATTTCAGCAGAAGTTTCGTTTGCAAGATGCCTAGAGGTCATAGGGGTGGAAAACTTCCTAACTTCACAATCATTTTGATGATCGAGCACTAAGGTGTTAAAGAGATATGAAAGCAATTTGTTTTGCTCTTTCAAACCCTTGGTAATCCCTTCTGCACCTGCTTTTCGAATGCTGCGGTCTGCATCGTAAAGCTTGGCATTGATTTGTTGGAACGAAAGTTTTTGTTCCACACCATCTTGGGTGAAGGGATAAGTCATCGAGGCAACGGTTTCATCAAAGAGCCTAACAAATGCAGATCTGCCCGTGAGGGTTTTAACATCCACAACTTTTTCTTCAGGTTCAGAAAGGTAGTGGGGTTTCCAGGCACGCTTTTGCTCTAGGAAGTGTGCATACTTCAAAAGTTGCGGAGTTTTTGCGAGCCCCGTTGCAACATCATCAGGAATTTGAATCAGTTCGAGATCAAAGAAGAGAAGGTGCTGGTTGATTTTAGTCCGGGTCTCACGAGTCTTCGCAACCAATGCCCCATGCGTTGCATCATCTGTTTTAGCAGCATGCACTAAAGAAGCATAAATCGCCGGGCGATCCATGATCTCATACAAGGATTCAACCTGCTGGATGGCATGCAAAAGAAAGGCAGCATCCGTAAGTTTCAGCGTGCTGATCTTCCCTCGATACTGCGTTTCAAATTCCTGCGCCAGCCTCTGGGCTTCTGCAATATCCCGGTCCAATTTCGGATCGATAATGCTGGCATACAAATCCGTAAGATTCCAAGCCACACCGTTGGCACCACCATTATTTTCAAGACTCATTTGCACAATCCTTTATTAGTCATTGATTCTTGGTTCTTTATCCCAACTCACCACCCGGACTCCGGGTTCTTCATTTAGAATATTAATCAGATTAAGAATGGCTTTCTGCTGATTCACAGGAGATACCATCTGGGCCGTGATTTCAGTTTCTTTTAATGCCTCTTGCTTGGCAGTTGTAAGAGACTTCAACAAAAGCGCAGGATTCGATTCCATAAACTTTACAAACATATCTCTGATAGCTGTGTCTTTTCCAAAGGTTATCACCACATTGATTTTAAAATTCAACTCTTCTTCAGAAAATCTATCAAGATGCAAAACCCAGTTTGAAACCGGTCGAAAAATTAAATGCACCAGCAAGATTGTAAAAGCACCGCTCATTGCAAATCCCCAGTGCCCTGCCCCACACAAAGCACCAACGGCTGCACTGCACCAAAGCGTTGCTGCAGTATTCATCCCGCGAATATTAACCCCTTGCTTAATAATTACTCCACCGCCAAGAAACCCAATCCCACTGATAATGTAAGAAGCAATCCTGGTGGGGCTGCCAACATCGTGAAGCAAAAAAGTAAGCGACATAAATAACGCAGAACCAACACAAACCAAAGCATTTGTCCGAAGGCCCGCAGGATGTTGCCTGAATTCCCTTTCAAGCCCGATTAGCAACCCAAGGCCCAGCGCAGAATAAACATTCACAATGAAATCATAATAATCCATAACCACTCTCTTCTTCCAATTGCCAGTAAAGAAACTTATTTTGTAACTTAGGGCTGGCATTAAAACTATTTTTGTTATGATAATGCCTGTTGGGTCGTTTGTATCCTAGGAAGTTATTTAATCAAGGCAGGAAGCAATGGAATGGATTGTCCCCCTGGTCACATTGACCGGCATGGAAATTGTCTTAGGCATCGACAATATAATCTTTCTTGCAATTCTTGCAGGTAGGCTTCCCAAGGAACAACGGGGCTACGCCAGGCAAATAGGTCTTATTCTAGCATTGGGAACCCGCCTGCTACTGCTATTCAGCATATCTTGGATTTTAAGCCTGCATCAAATTGTTTTCACCCTTCCAGAATGGGTCGCAAAAACAGAAGAAGCCAGAGAGATTTCTTGGAAAGACCTCATCCTCATTGCGGGCGGAATGTTCCTAATCGCAAAGAGTACATTCGAAATCCACCATAAACTTGAAGTGCACCCTGAAGGGCATCCCGATCATGGGCCCAAGACCAAAAGTAATTTTGCGATGGTGCTGCTACAAATAGCTGTACTCGATATTGTATTTTCACTCGATTCGGTGATCACCGCAGTTGGGATGGTGCAGGAAATAAACATCATTATCGCCGCTATGGTTATTACCGTCTTGGTCATGATGGCTTTTGCAGGGCCCGTCAGCAACTTCGTTGAAAAGCATCCCACCCTGAAAGTGCTTGCGCTTAGCTTCCTCATTCTTATCGGGGTTGTCCTAATGGCGGAAGGCATGGGGCAACACATCGACAAAGCTTATATTTACTTTGCAATGGGTTTCTCATTTACCGTGGAAATGATCAACCTGCGAGTGCGAGGCTAATCAATATTAAGCAAGCAGTGGCGCAATTCGCTCACGGGCAAGTTTAGCTGCCTGATCCGGATCTTCGACATAGGGATAAAGCTCGATGGTTACCCATTCTTTATAACCAATAGCCTTGATTGCCTCGATTGCTGCTTTAAAATCAATCGCTCCATCGCCCGGAATAAGGTGATGATGCACACGAGTACTTGCGATATCTTCAAGATGATAGTGCTTGATGTACTTTGCAAGCTTTGGAATAGTGCTGGCAGGGTCATCGCCCACACAATACGAATGACCGATATCAAAGTTGCATCCAACCATAGGTGACTTAATGTGACCCATGAATTCCAGAAACTGATCTGCAGTTTCAATCAACAAACCAGGTTCGGGCTCTATCAGCAGCAAAACACCTTCTTTTTCAGCATGCTCAATTACGGGCTTTAACATTTCGACAAATAACTTCAGCCCTGCATTCCAAGAGGCCCCAGCTTCAACCGGGCCGCCCGGTTCGGTTGTGATGCATGGTGCGCCCAATTCTTTCGCCATCGTTAAACAACGCATGGTGTGATCAATACGAATCTGGCGGTAATGCTTATCCGGTTCAATCCAAGAAGGATACCAATAACGCTGTCTGGAATCATTCACCGCGTGCATCATGAAGGAATTGATGTTGGAAATCGCAAGGTTGTTGGATTTAAGCGAATCACGAATGCCCTGCTTTTGTTCTTCAAGCATGAAGGCAGGCCAGGCATGAGGCACATCCGCCATGATTTCTATTCCTTGATAACCAAGCTTGCCAATCTTTTTAGCAGCATCGTTAAAGGAGAATCGCAAATAGGCATTACTACTAAAAGCTAGCTTCATGATTTTTCTCCCGTTTCTTCGACATAGTCGCGGAGCATTTCAAATTGCTGGAAGAAATCGTGATTGGTTTCGCCCATCGGCCCCTTAAAGAAGCAAGAAAGATGACGCATGATGCCGGATTCGCCCCTGCGTTTTGCGAACAGTGCAAACCTTGCAAGATCAATCACCAAAGGGGCAGCCAAAATAGAATCGCAGCCCTGCCAAATGAATTGAAGAATCATCGGGGTACCAAGAAACCCTTGATAATGAATATGATTCCAAGCAGTTTTCCAATCATCCATCGAAGGGATATATTCGATGGTGACCAAGGTCTGTGGCTTATAGCCAACGATTGAGGAAATTACCTGATCCTTGGTTTTGATTTTGGAAGCCTTGTTGGCGGGATCATCGAGGACAATTCCATCGCGATTGCCAAAGATATTATGACCAACCCAGCTAAGAATCTTCCAGTTGCGCAGTGCAAACATAGGAGCGAGCACAGATTTCATCAGCGTTTCGCCTGTCTTGCCATCCTGCCCTGCAAGAGGTGAACCCTTGATTTTTGCGAGTTCTTGAATGGCAGGGAATGAAGCGCCCAGCGATGGGGTGAAATTGACAAAGGGCATTCCCAGATCCACTGCGGCCCAAGCATACATGGAACTGGTAGGAAGAACATTTTCTCCCGCATCCAAAGCAGCATTCATCGCTTTAAGAGTTTCATGCTGAACACCGGTTTGAAAAGGTGGTTCGGTAGAAGCCACGCTCATCACAACCACATGCTCGAGATCATTTGCTTTTTGAAAGTGTTTTAGATCGGCTTGAATGCGTTCGATGGTTTGACGGGGGGTTTCTTTAACATTCGCTTTTTCTAAATCAGCCATCTTCGCTATGGTTGATCCCGATTCAACCGCAGAGCCTGGCTTAATATTCTTGCTCCATTCTGCAAGATCTTTCTCTGAACCTGCGAGCATTACTGCATCAAATATTTTCGCCTTCAGGTGTAATTCCTTGGCTGTCTCTACAAAAGAACCCTTGCGGATTTCATGGCCACCCACCACAAATGAATCTAAAGCATCCAGCTTCAAAGTTTCAAATAGAGGTAACTCGGTCACCAGCGATGTGGTGTCAGAAAGCTTGTTGCGAATTGCTGCAAGGCCCAGCGCTGCAGTTGTTCCAACGCCGCCACATGCACCTATCAACCATAGACCCACTTTTTTCTTAGCCATGAAATTCAGCTCCAATGATGATTTAAATATCAAAAGGAAGGATAGTTAAAGTGGCAGCCTGCCAAGCATTATCAAACACACAAGTGTTATTATCAGAACCGCATACCCCTAGGGCAAGCATGATCAATGATATGAAATAATCTTTAGAGTGCTACAATAATCATAAGATAGTATTTTCCCCGCTGTGGAGTCATGAATGTCTGCAGATAATTCCATATTTTGTTCGATTGACGAAGCGCTTGAAGAACTCCGGCAAGGCCGGCTTATCGTTGTTGTTGATGATCTAAATCGTGAAAATGAAGGCGATTTAGTCATCGCTGCAGAGAAAGCCACCCCCGAAAACATCAACTTTATGATGCGTAACGGCTGTGGACTGGTTTGTTTGGCTATGTCGACAGCCATTTGCAACCGGCTTAACCTCGATGTACTGCCTTCACCTTATTCCGAAGGCATAAGCACCCCATTTACGCCTTATATAGATGCCCGTACAGGCATCACAACAGGAACATCCTCATTTGATCGGGCCCGCACGGTGCAAGTTGCGATCGATGAAAACTCCACTCCCAGCGATTTGATTCAGGGCAAAGGCCATGTGCCAGGCCTTAAGGCACGCGATGGGGGGGTACTCGTCCGGGCAGGCCATACCGAGGGTAGCGTCGATCTTGCTAGGCTTGCAGGCCTCAAAGAAGCCGCAGTTATTTGTGAAGTTGTAAACCCCGATGGTAGCATGGCACGAGTAGCAGATTTGATTCCTTACTGCAAAAAACATGGTCTTAAAATGTGCACCATCGAAGACCTGATCAAACACCGCAGACAACGAGAAAAATTAATCCGCAGAGAAATCGAACTCAAACTTCCTACAAAACTAGGCAAGTTTGATCTCATCGCTTATTCTTCCGTGGTTGACCCTGAACCGCATTTGGCTTTGTGCGCAGGGGGAGTTGGAGTTTCAACCAATGGCCAAGTCGCGATTCAAGCAGATCCTGTACTGGTGCGTATTCATAGCCAGTGCTTAACAGGCGATATTTTCGATAGCTTGCTATGCGATTGCGGCTCGCAGTTGCATCATGCCATGCGCCAAATCGAAAAAGTGGGCAAAGGGGTGCTTCTTTACATGAGGCAGGAAGGGCGTGGCATAGGCCTGCTTTCGAAATTAAAGGCTTACAAACTTCAACAGGAAGAAGGCTTAGACACCGTAGAAGCCAATCAGAAACTTGGGTTCGGAGCTGATTTGAGGCATTATGGCATTGGAGCGCAAATTCTCAACGATCTGGGAATCCGGGACATAAAGCTGCTTACCAACAATCCGAAAAAAGTCGTCGGCCTTGATGGGTATGGTTTAAGAATCACCGAGCGGATTCCCATTCAGATACTTGCCAACGATAATAACAGGCGCTATCTTGAAACGAAAAGAAATAAGCTGGGTCACATTCTTGATGGCACGAATTTAAAAGAAGAATAAAGATTAACGCCCGCCCGGCTTGGGAGCAGCGACCGGCATAGAAACACCCCGGTAAAGTACGATCTCTTTAACCTTCCAATCGGGAGGGGTATTTTCATCTGCTTTTTCCTCGCCTGTAACCACAAACGCAGCCTGCACCAGATACTTCGGAAACAACAATATCAAGCAATCAAACTCGAATTCGATTTTACCGCCCTCATTTCGATACCTCGGCACCGTTCCGTTTTCTACCCTTATCCAAGCCCCACCACCAGAAATCTGCATGGGGGGAGTATGATCAGTCATTGGCCTGAAAGCCTTTGAGAGAAGGTCAAGAATCCCCACTTTCATGATGGGGTCAGACCAGAAGTTTTCACCAACACGAACAAACTTCCCATCGAATAACTGTTGCGAGGCCGCAAGGAACGCCTGGCGTTCAGGAGATTCAGCAGCTTGGAGAAGTGCCCCGCCAACGACACCCAATTCCAAAGGAATCGTAGGCACAAAACCTTTAAGTATTTGCTGGCGGTCTTTTAACTCTGCCATGCCATATACTGCAGGTTCCCATACTTTATTGGCCACCGCCATGCACCAGCTAGAGGCAAATTCCATTGCAGAAACAGAAAGCTCAAACTTCTTGCGCGACTCATCGTTTGTTTTAAGCTTTTGCGTCATTCCCGAACCATCCACAATGACTTGCCATTGCCGGCCTTTGAATCCACCTGTCGGGCTTTCCTGACCCAGTGCAGTTACTGCAACTTCCATCATGCCATCGGGTAAGTCTATTTGATATACAAGCCTTACAAGATACCCACCCATTTCATAAACAGGGGAGCTGGCAGATTTCAAACTAAACTTGGTTGATGTATCACCAGCAAACTGAATCAAGCGCACATAATCCTTTGCTTTGAATGCAGAGTAAGCACCTTTTGCAAGGGGATCGGCTGCAATATTGTAAGTGATTTCGAAGGTGGTTCTAAGATTGGAATCTTCAGAAGGTCGCGGGGGCTTCAAGGTGAGTAAGAACGCCTTGTCAATCTCACCCTTGGAGATAATCCCGAGCCATTGTTTTACAAAAGTATCAGCTTGATTTCTAACCGCAAAGTAAGTGCCTGCAAAATTCGCAAGGTAGCACAGAATAAAAATGGCAGTAATTTGCATCGACCAAAGAGAGAGCTTTTCGCCACCCATGGTGTTATCGGAAGCCCTGATGCGACTGTAAGCAAAGAAGCTTAAAAGAATTGAAAAAGCGGGCCAGAATATAACCCAAGGCGACATGATCCAAGGGGTACCAACAATAAAGGCTGCGACAAATCCCCCCGAAAGGGTAAGCACAAATAAGCCACCAAGCACTGCGCCAAGAATCGCCAGAATCGATACTGATTTGTAGCCATCATCCTGATCGCTGGGAATGGAATCAGTAAAAACAGGTTCACCCGGGAAAGAAGAATATTTCCCTGATGAACCCTTTGGTTTTTCGGTGGAATCACTCATTCAACCAACTCCCCCGGACGAGCCTTTCTTAATCATCCACTTTAATCAGCGCCTAGTTCACCGGAAATATCACCTTCCATCGCTCTGCGTGTGGCATCCATTTCGTTCTTCGCACGAGCTTGTATTGCGCCCGTCTTGTCGAGGAAGATTTTGTCATCGAGAATTTCTTGCAACACAATTGCCATCTTGTCGGTATGGCGTGTGTTCACCAAAGGCTTTGCACCTTGGCTAAGCATTGCCAGCCTTTTTTGAATCATAGTGGAAAGCTTGAAGCGGCCACCAACTCGGTTAACAATAGCTTCTTCTTTAAGTTCATCTAGCATTAGCATCACCTTTCTAAAAACAATGGTCGAACAAAATCCTTGATTTTTACTACAGCTTTTTCCAAGTCATCATTGACAACTTTGAAATCATACTCCGCTGCCTGTTCCATCTCTTGCTTCGCACTTGCCAACCTTTTGACAAGCGTTTCTTCAGTCTCGGTACCACGGGCTCGAAGCCTAGCTTCGCACGCCTTCATATCTGGAGGCACTACAAAAATACTTTTACTAACCGCACCCGTCTTTCGAATCTGGCCTGCTCCCTGCACATCGATTTCTAGTACAACTCCCGCGCCACGCATTCTTCGCGCATCCACCTCAGAGATTAATGTACCATAATAGTTGCCATAAACCTCGGCCCATTCAAGAAAAGAGCCCTTTGCAACTTCTTCTTGGAACATCTCCTTGCTCCAGAAAAAGTAATCAACACCCTCCACTTCAAACGATCTCTTTTTACGGGTGGTTGCAGAAATAGCACCCTCTAAAGTCATCGATTTATCTTTAAGCAACTCCTTGACCAGGGTCGATTTCCCACTGCCACTTGGCCCTGATATTATAATCAATGGCCCAAAAAAAGCTTGTTTGGTGCTATTCGACATTCTGGATTAACTCCCGAATGCGCTCCAAATCGCCCTTAATCTCAACCACATGGCGGGTGATTTTCACATCCGCAGCCTTAGACCCCATGGTGTTGGTTTCACGCACCATTTCTTGTGTAAGAAACTCGAGCTTTCGGCCAGCCCCTTCTTCCTGCTCCAAAACTTTGCCAAATTGTTCCAGATGGCTGTCTAACCTAGTCACTTCTTCTGCAATATCCGAACGCTCTGCAAAAATCGCAACCTCGCGGATAAGATCGGAAGGCTGAATCTGCGCCTCGGTACTCTCCAGCAATTTCCTCACCCTATCCAGCAACCTATCTTTATAAGCTTCCATCACCTGTGGAATTAAAACTTTAATCGAACCAAGATGCTCAACTATTTTATTCCTAAGCGCCATTAACTCAAGCGCCATCACTCCGCCCTCGGTACTTCGCATCGATTGCAGCTTGGCTAAAGCAATCTCAAGGGTTTTCTCAATTTCCGGCCAGTCTTCATCCAAAGTTTTTGCACCAACCTGCCCCTCAGGAACTATCCCGGGCAAATGCAAAACATTTCCCATTAACAAATTGCACGCTTCCTGAGGCAGTTTGATTTCCAAAGCGACCTTGGCAACCTGATTCAAATAACCTTTGAGAACATCGAGCCTTAATGACTGCTCTTGCGTTTCCTTAACCCGATGCACTCGAAGGTTTACCTGCACGGTTCCCCTGCGCACCAGCTTGCGCACAACCTTTTCAAATTCAGGTTCCAAAATCTGATAAGATTCGGGCGCCCTTAAAGACACCTTCAAATAACGATTATTCACAGAACGAAGCTCTATCGCAACCGCCAAGGTTTTTCCTTGGTGGGAAGATTCTCCGTAGCCTGTCATGCTATAGAGCACGGGCTTTCACATGCCTTTTAAAAGGCTGTGCCTCACTTAGTTCTTTTTAGTTTCAGCCTTTTTATCATCTTTGACAGCACCCTTTGGCTCAACCTTGGGCGCCTCCTTGACTGGTTCTTTCTTGTCGTCCTTGGCATCGCCCTTTGGCTCAACCTTAGGAGCATCCTTGACTGGTTCTTTTTTATCTTCCTTGGATTCCGTTTTGGGAGTGTCTTTCGATTCGGGTTCAGCCTTGGGAGTAGGATCAACCGGAGCACCTTCCGCAGGCATCCCTTCTTTGCTAATTTGCGGTATATCAGTTGGGCTGGATATCACGATTTTGGGCTGAACCAGCCAAATCATAATAACAATCATTGCCACCCAAATTCCAGCAACATAAAGCGTGATTTTTGTGAAGGCATCTGCGGTTTTTGAACCGAATGCACTTTGACCGCCTGGACCGCCGAACGCCCCTGCTAATCCACCACCTTTTCCCTTTTGTATCAGGATTAAAAGAATCAAAAACACGCTGACTAACCAAATCAGTATGTTCAACACGGGTGGAAACCATTCAAGCATAGCAAAGGTTGGCGCTATCATTCTTTTTCAACCTGTTTTAAAAAGTATGCGGAAAAATATAACCATTCAATAAACAATAACATGAAACTCAAAAAGGAATTATAGAAATCTCAAGGGCATCCGAGAAGATGCATAATGTTTAAGTTGTTTTACTGAGGGCTTTTTCCAACGCTAGAACCACCCTTGCGATGAAGCTTTGGTCCAAATCCTCTAAAGGCCGGGTTTCCCCCGATGCCGTCGTGATCACAATATAATGTACCCATTGCCTCCTTTTTTGCGCCACAAACCATCTTGTTATTAGACATAAGACTATACCCTGTATAGTAGTTAAGAAAATTACTAACGAAAAGTTCAGAACACTCTCAGCATTCCCCGAGCCAATCCCACGCAAAACAGCCAAGGGGTTTACCCCCATAAACCAAAACCCGAAGTTACCCACCATCACTAAAAAGAAAAAACTCTCTAAGAGGATGAAACTTGCAATATAAAGCAGTACTTTTTTCCCACTGGCCTCGGGATAGACTGGGTTGCTGCCACTTCTTACCGAAGTTATCCCTGAAAGAGCTATTGTCTGCTTGGGCAATTTCAAAAGGGTTTCTGTGATCACAACCCCTTTTTCATCAAACATGATGTTTGGCTTCCTTTATTACTGCAATTCCCTTACCAAGCTACCAACACTTTAAGTTTTAACAAATTTGCATCTCCTTAGCACAGAAAATCTATCCCGCATCGAAACCAACGATCAATACAAAAATAAATCAAAGAATTTAACTCACTATCATTCACCAAAATTTACAATGTACCATTATTACGAAGTTAGGGTTCCTCTTTTTACCACCCAAGAGACCTCCTATGGCTATTCTCAGATATCTCCTAATTTCGTTTTCCTTATGCTTTGCCACTCCTTCCTTCGCACAAGACTCCACACTCTACACCCTGCCCGACAATATTCGCAGCGAAAACAAGCTTGATAACTTTTATCAAAAGTACACCAACGCATTAGGGCTACCCGTTATCGGTTCAAAAAATGTTTCCAACAATGCCCTAAATGAAGCTGCCTGGATTGTCAAACAAATGCTCGGGCATCGCAAAGATATCCTCCAGGCAATGAAAGATACCAAGGTTAGGGTAGTAGTGATGGCTGCAAACGAATACACAACAGATGTGCCCGAACACTCGAAGCTTACACCGAAATTGTTCTGGGATCGACGGGCGCGTGGTTTAGGTGCGACACCCAGCAACCCCGCAGTAAGTTGTGGCGAAGAAAATCTTCTAGGCTTCGATCGCGATCCCTATCCCAACGAAAATATATTCATCCATGAATTTGCCCATGCAATCCATGGCACAGGCCTGAACAAGACTGACCCAACTTTTGACCAAAGGTTAAAACTCGCTTTCCAATCTGCAATCGATCGAGGTTTATGGAAAAACACTTACGCTGCTACCAATCATTCAGAATATTGGGCCGAAGGCGTTCAATGCTGGTTCGATGACAACGCCCCTCCCGATGCTCTTCATAACGATATACGAACCCGCGAAAAATTAATTGCCTACGACCCTACCCTTGCAGCACTTTGCAAAGAAGTTTTTGAAGACTTCAAATGGCGTTATCAACGACCTCGCAACAGACAACCCCTAGACCTTGCTCATTTGACCGCATTTGATCCTGCAAAACTCCCCAAGTTTCAATGGCGGAACGCTCCACTCGGTGAAAGCCCCAAAGCCACCATTCAAACAGATCTTGGTGATTTTGATGTCGTGCTTGATTCAAAAACCGCACCGCAGGCAACTTCTCTTTTCCTTAGTATCGCCCTTGATGGTGGGTATCATTCCGGGCAATTTCACCTTGGACATGTTCATGACCAAAACTTAAAGTCTGGATGGATTGGCGCCAGAACCAATAACTCTTGGAATACTAAACAAGCTATAGATGCCGACATCAAAAAAATCCCACCCTCCAAGGTTCCCCCAACTGCTGGCACCATTGCATTGCTTCAAGATGATTCAAACCCCGGGGCATTTGTCATCTTCCTCGGCTCCCCGCCTGTGGATAACCTTAACTTTATCCCCTTTGGTAAGGTGATCAAAAACCCTGACATTCTTACAAAGATTTTTGCAAGCCCCATCAAGGCTGATGCGTTTATCAAACCTATTGATATCAAGCGTGTGATCCGCACCGAATGAAATCTGAATTGATCGATCAAATAAAGTAGATTTTAATCACGAATGAACTACGATGATTTTTGACATGCCTCACTACCAAACGATTTACATTGGATAGATTTTATGAATAACCTTTTCCCTTTCGCAATCGCTTTTATCCTTGCCTTCGTTTCACCAGCCTTGGCACAAAACTCTTTGCTTCCCAAACAAGAGCTACTCGAAAAAGAAACCTTCTGGGACAACAAAGATTGGGACTGGTATAAATCCAACATCCCTTTCTTCGAATGCCCCGATTCTGAAATTCAAACCACTTACTATTATCGCTGGGAACTTCTGACAAAACACCTTACCTACGGTTCTCCAAACTCAGGCTACTCATTCACCGAATTCATCGACCGCCCTTTTTGGTCGGGCACCTACGGCGCAATCTCGTGCCCCGCAGGACATCAACTTTATGAAGCCCGCTGGCTCCGCAACAATCGCTATTCGCAGGATTATTGCCGCTACTGGCTTAAAACCCCGGGCGCTCAACCCAGAAACTACAGCACCTGGCTTGCCGATTCCGTCTGGGCCACTCACCAAATCCATCCCAACCTTGCCTTCATTAACGACCTTCTTTCCAGCCTAAAAACTAATCACGAAGGCTGGGAAAAACGATTCTTCTCCCCCCAAATCGGACTCTTCTGGCAAAATGGCCACGATGATGGCATGGAATTTAACATCAACAGCAGGCAATCAAAAGATATCCTACGAGGCGCTCCAGCATTCAGGCCCACCATTAATTCCTATATGTACGCTGATGCAATCGCCATCGCCAAAATTGCAGAACTCGCAAACGATAAAAACACCTCCGCCCTTTTTCGCTCCAAAGCAGAAGGCATCAAGGATAATCTGCAAAAACAACTTTGGGACCCTAAACGAAAATTCTTCTTCCCCCTTTCCCAACGCGAGGAAGAAGCCGATGGTTTTAAAACCAACCCCCTTACACTCACCTACCAATCAGGAAAATATGCAGGAAGCGAATATGGCAGAGAACTCATTGGCTATATCCCCTGGCAATTCAATCTGCCCGATGCCAACAAAGGGTACGAAGTAGCATGGAAAAAACTACTTGATTCAGAAGGATTCAAAGCGCCTTTCGGCCCCAGCACCGTCGAACGAAATGATCCCATGTTCCTCCTCAAAAAATCTTGCTGCTGGTGGAGCGGACAATCTTGGCCCTACGCAACTAGCCAAACCCTCAAAGCCATGGCAAACCTACTTCAAAACTATCCCCAATCGATCGTCAACTCCTCTGATTACTTTGAACTCTTCAAAACCTTTTCCAAAACCCATCGAAAAAATGGCGTCCCCTACCTTGCTGAAGCCTGCCACCCAGACACCGGTTCTTTCGAAGGGCATGATGGCTATAACCATAGCGAACACTATTTTCATTCCTCCTTCAACGATCTTCTAATCACCGGCTTGATCGGTATCATTCCTCGCGATGACAACACCCTCGAAGTCAAACCGCTGGCCCCCACATCTTGGCATTACTTCGCCCTTTCTGATGTACCCTATAAAGATCATCTAATTAGTATTATTTGGGATAAGGATGGCAGCAGATACAATAAAGGCAAGGGCCTCAGACTATTTGCAAACGGTATCGAAATCGCCAATAGTGCTAATCTGGGCCCGCTTTCTGCCAAACTCCCATTGCTCGAAAAAAACGCTATCAAATCTAATCTTGCCCAGGTCAATTATGCAGTCAATAACGATGGCGATTATTACCCCAGATTAGAATCTTCTTTTGTGAATCCCAAAACCCCTATTTCAAAACTTATCGATGGAAATTACTGGTACCATATTTCCCCACCCAACCGCTGGACCTGCGAAGGCTCACCCAACCCAACCGACTGGGTCTCCATCGATCTGGGCAACAAACGCAAAGTTCACTCCGTTAAGCTTTATCTTCTCGATGATGGCAAAAATGTTACACCACCTTCTCAACTCACCCTCGAACATTGGGCCAATAACTCTTGGCTACCCATCCCCAACCAAACTTTGTCCACAGGTAAACCCGTGGGCAGAAAAGCCAATACCATTACTTTTCCCGAAATGGAACTGACCAAAATTCGAGTCACGCTTCATCACCCAGTAAACGCCAAGGCTGGACTCTCCGAAATTGAAATCTGGGGCGATGCCCTTTTGCCCATCTCGCAACCAATCAACCCGCCAGGCAATATTGCTTTTAACCCAGGCAACCTGCCTTTTCCTAAAGCATCTGCTTCATATGCTGACCGCTTTGGCGGTAAACCTGCTTCTGCAATCGATGGCAAAACAAACTTCCTTCCTTCACCAACCAACCGCTGGACCAGTTACGAATCCCCAAACTCTTCCGACTGGCTTGAGGTCGATTTTGGCGCCGATAAGTCTTTCAATAAAATCGAACTTGCGATCTATGATGACCGGGGCGGAGTCCAACCCCCCACTAATTACGAAGTTCAATTCTGGAATGGTTCAGAATGGAAAGAAGTGCTCTCTTCCAAAAAGCTTCCTGAAAAACCCATAGGCGGGCAGTTTAACCAAATTACCTTTACCCCCGTGAAAGCTAGCAAGGTAAGGGTTGTTTTCACTCACGCAGGTAAAGCCCGCAGCGGCGTCTCCGAAATTCTCATCTGGAATGATTAAACCCATCAAATCAAAGGCCTCATCTATGGTAAATGACATTTTGTAGACACAGCGGTTTCTACGCCCTTCTAATCTAAGGCGACAACGCCCACGAGGAAGCTGATTGTGCTGAATTCCATTTCTTTAATTTTTCAACACTTTTGGCCCATCACCCCTATGCTTTTCGCATTATATTAAGGTAGGTATTTACTACAGTTTCTTGAATGAGTCTTTAACGCATGGCACAAAACACCCAAGACGAGGAAGTCCTTTCTGATCTTCTTCTTTATTG
>Ga0194055_10000715_pt1 | contig 26864 bp, 29 predicted proteins | sample SepL449m_MetaG_FD_155482 | JGI IMG/M metagenome (GOLD analysis project Ga0194055, IMG submission 155482) | Anoxic zone freshwater microbial communities from boreal shield lake in IISD Experimental Lakes Area, Ontario, Canada - Sep2016-L442-9m | ecosystem: Environmental > Aquatic > Freshwater >... | reverse complement strand
CACGTACACCGCGCTCTTCTTGCGCTCGCCAGGGGTGTAGAACGGTTTGTTGAGCGACACCTTCTTGCCTTGATAGGTGTTACCTTTTTTTGAGAGAGAGGTCATGGCTTGATCTTCGGAAATCCTTTAGCTGAATAGACCGAGATTTTCTTCTTCACTCTGTTGCGACGAGAAATGAGCGACTGCTTGACCCTACGATTTGCATCAAACGATTGCACAGGAGCAACGAACGGGTCCGCAACGAAGTCGCTCATTTGGTTGGCCTTTTGGGAACACCAAGAGAATCCTCAAACACGTTTCGCTTGTCTTCTGGAAGGCTTGCTTTTGCATCTTCAGATTTTTGATACAAATCATCCCATGTTTTATTGAACTGAACCAATGACATGTTGGAGTTTCTGGCCAACGCATTTGCTTGAGGAATAGTGATGTTTGGTTTTAGACCTGCACCTGCTTGCGGAAAACGAACGACTGCTCCAAGGAAGTTTTGAACAGGTACGTTTCCAACCATTGAATCAACAATCCACCTTGCCCTAGTAGCTTGCATCACAGAGTTTGCAAGCTGGTCAGGTTGAAGACGCCCCCCTTGCTCCGTCATGTTCCTTGCGCGATTCCACAACATGTAATCATTGATCATGTTGAAGTCTGCCGGATTCAAAACAGTAAGAATGATTTGCATCCGATTTGGATCATCTATCATATCTCCAAGAGCCTGAACACCCCTGCGAAGATTTGCGGGACCGGTTTCAGAGACGTGGTTCAACAATGCCGTTGCTGCATCTGCCCTTACTGCATTCAGCGTCACAGGATTCAACTGATTGAGAGCATTCTGCACAACCTGCGGATTTTCAGACCTGAACAAAAAGTCTCTTACAAATTGAGAAGGATCAACGTCTGGATTCAGTTGATTGCGCTGAACTCGGCGAGTGGTTGTATTAAAAAACTCTTCCGACCTTTGCCTCGCTTGCTGCGCTAGATTGATTATATTATTTCTCAATGTAGGAGATGCGATGTTTCCAACATTATCTGTGATTTCACTTAGCTGTTGAGGAGTGATTCCGGTGGCGATAGGAATCGTCATCCCTACATTTTGAACGCGAACGGCATCGTTGAAAATAGACTGGAGCCTATTTGCGTTTGCCTCACTACCAGCAACAATGTTACGAACACCTTGAGGAAGCTCCCTGAAGTTGTTTGCGATAGAAGAAAGGTTTTCTGTTGCAACTCCACCAATTTCAATAGGTGCGCTGCTTCTCAGTGAATCAAGGAAACCACGCCGAACCTGGTCAAATTGGATACGGCCCTGAGCGGTTGGAGTTAAAAGATTCCTGATTGAAGTGAATCCTTCTGGAGATCTAGCGAGGTCAGAAAAGAACTGCTCTGTGTTTTGATATCCACCATCGCTTGCCGGGATAGATGCCCTCCTGATTATCGGATTATCCTGAAGCAAGTTGAACCTGTTTTCAGCAAGCCCCTGAGCAGTCACAACCTCGTTCTCGATTCCAAGCCGACGAGCAGACGCAAGCTCTTCATCTTTAAGCACAGAGCGGAGCCTCCTAAGCTGGTTCTGAGCGACGCCCGGTGCGACTTCTGAAAAGTGATGGATGAGTCCATCGATTGACTGCCTGAGTCCAACAATCTGTTCAAAGGTCTGAGGGCTTCTTGCAACATCAAGCAATGCTCTTGCGCGCGAAGATGCCTCATTGAAAAACTGAGAAGGAATGCGATCAATGGTGGTTGTTGGAGCGCCACCGATGATAACAGATGGAGTGGTTGTTATGCGCTCCTCGGTTGCAAGCGCGCCAAGAATATCATCTACTGTATTGGTTAGATTTTGGCTTGGAGCTATTGGAACTTCAGGTTGGCCACCAAGCCTCCTTGCAAGAGTTGTCCTGACGTTGTTATAAGCATTGTCAACGATTCCGCCAAGCCGCTGATCTTCTCCACGAATGAATCCAACAGAGTTGTTTGCTGCGTCTTGCAATGATGCCGCCCTTGGGGAGCGAGGCAAAATGGTTCCAATGGTTCCTTCTACTTCAGCAGCGGCTTGTCCAGCGGATCCCGCTGCTCCAGTCCTAAGTGCTCCCCTTGATGCAGCTTCAGCACCAAGAATATCTTGCTGTGCGGTTTCAGATGTTGCTCTTACCTGTTGAACCGGAAGGCCAAGGTTCACGCGAATCGCTTCTGGAAGTCTTTGCTGTGCGGCAAGTGCGGCAGAGCCTGGACCAAATGTACCTGGAACATTTCTGCCCGTTTGCTGTGTAGCTGTAAGTGGAGCGGCTTCGGGACCAAGCGCACCTTCCAATCGACCAGAGGCTTCTCTTCCCGCTTGAGCAATCTGCTGTTCGGTTGTAAGCAAGCTCGCTCGTCGCGCTGCTGCTCCACTAGCGCCGCCAACACCCGCTCCAAAAAGTGCAGGGAGACTGATTTCTTTTCCAATTTCTTCCCAAGTTGGAAGCCTTCCTTCGTCAATGTATTTTTGGATAACATCACCAAAAGCAGCAGTGGAAGCATTTACAACAGCCTGTCTTCCAGCTTGATAAAGTCCTGCTGCAAAAGGACCAGCAACACCTTGAACCATTTCAAGCGCGGGGGTTGCAGCAACAATTCCAGACTGTAATTCTTTTCCATAATCCGGCTGTTGTCGTTGGCCAGAAAGTCCTTCTATGCTTTGCGCGGTTCGTTCGCCGGCATAACCAGCGAGTCCCATTGCAGCAGGATTTCCACCCGTAAAATAACCAGCAACAAGAGGAGGAGCAACGCGAGCAGTTGTTGCTGCTGTTTTAACCCCAAGAGTTCCGTAATCTTTTAGCTTTGATTGCTGTAATGCCAAATCAAACTCATTATTTCCGGTCGTGGTTACACCTTCAACATCTCCAGCCGCTTGCATCATTTTGCTATACCAACCAACACTGGCCGACTGATCCACCGCCTTCTGCATTTGTTCAGCAGAGCCGGGGCCAGCGACAGGAGTGGATGGTTGAGCGGGGGTGGCTGGAGTTGATGATTGCGATTGTCCACGCAACGCGGAAAGGACGTCCGCTTCTGTCGGCTGAGTATCAGATTCCAGAACAATCCGTTTCTGAACTCCGTTGTCGTCAACTGTTACAGCAAAGCGTGGCATAAGTTATTGTCCAAGGATTTCAGTTGATATGATTTTGATTCCACCACCAGCAGGCTGGCCCACCGATGGATCGGCGGGATCAGTCGTGCCAGTCTGAGGATTATTTACAAAAGGATCAAATACTGAAAGGTTGTATTTTGTTCTATAAACATCCGCCTGTTTAACTTCATTCGGAGTAAGCCTATATTTTGTTTTGAAATCATTGATATTGTGAGCGTAATCCAAAGCTGAAAACGCAGCAAAGTTCTTAGCAGCATTGATAAAGTTTCCGCTTTTAAGGTCTCCAAGCTCAGAAACCAATCGCGCCTGTTCTCCAGATGTAACGGCTTTTCCAGACCTTGCAAGAGCGGTGGAGTTGAAATTCTTGCTTGAGTATTGAAGAATCTCGTACGCCTTTTTATCTTGATCCGTTTTTGCCTCGGAAAATTTCTGATCTAATTTTGCTATGTTTCCACCAATCAAACCAATATACCCATTCAATTTTCCAGGATATTGCTTCTCGTATGCGTCAATTTTATTTACCAATTCATCTGACGTTCTTGCGATAGATTTATTTGCAAGAAACATTTTGTTGTCTTCGCCGGATGGAGCTTTCCATTGTCCAGTTTCAGCAAGAGCTTTGATTTGATTTTGATCGTCTTGCGAAAGGCTTCCCCAGGAGTTTGATGCTTGAAGAACCTGATCAGATGAAACCTTTCCTCTCAATCGCTCGCCTCCAGTAAGCCCCCTTTGGCTAAGTCCTTTAGCCGCATCCCCTTGTTCTTGGGTGTAAATTCCACTTGCAACCTGAAGATCAATTGCCGCATCCGGCAATTTAGCCAGATTTGCAATCAGGTTGACATCTTTTTGCGCTTTTTCTTTTTTAACAAGTGCATCTGCTGCATGGAAAATGGCATCTGCTTTAGTCTGATCATATTGTCCATCACTTCCAAGGCCATTGTTATTATCAAATACAGTTTTGCTATCTCCAGCTTTGATAAGAATGTTGCTTGTCTCATTCAATTGCCTCATCTTGTTGTCACGGGCTTCTTTTAGAATATGTCTATTCTGCACCATTGGCAGAGAATCAATAACAGGCTTGCTCATGTCTCCAAGCATCTTTAGTCCAGTTGCACTTTGAAGATCGGACGGAGGAGCAGGAAACGCGGCGGTCGGATCGCCCTTGGCATTCCATTGAACATACTCAGACTGCCAAGCTTGAATTTTTGGAAGATCGACAGCAAACTTTGCCTGATCATCCATGCTTCTGCCAAGATTGTAGGAAGCGGTCTTGTTCTGGATGTCATAATTCTCCCTTTGCATGACCTGTTGAGCAGTCTGCAACTGAAGCTGTTCAGTCATCCGCTTCTGTGTCTGCGCGCGGTCGTACAACGATGCGCCAATCTGAAATGCTTCAAGAGTATTGTCAGCCATAAAAATTTTTAGTTGTAGCCAACACCGTAATTTCCGTAACCAGAAGAACCAAAGTTCATTGGCTGGCTTGATATATTTTGAGACTGAGAAGGGCCGTTCATCATGGTGTCAACATTTCCGTAGTTGTACGGAGCAGATTGGCCACCGGATGAACCTGTTCTTCCTGCACTCATAGACTGCTGTGCCATCGCTCCACCATAAAAACCACCAGCACTTGAAATAGCACTTCCAAACGCAGACATCGTGGGATCGGGCATTGCAGCTACCTGTGCAGCTTGCAAATCTCGACTGTATTGAGCCTGTTGCTGTTGCTGCATCACACCGACGCGCTGTGCCGGCGTGATGAACATGCTGCTGGTCGAGAACGGCTGAACCATTCCATACGCACGCTGCTGCTGGATAAAGCTCTGGGCCTGCTGCAATCCTTGGTTCTGGATCTGCATTGATGTCAGGCCAAAGTCACGAGCGGACAGATTCCTGCCCATGCCAGTACCACCTCCAAATCCACCACCAAGCGCACGTCCTGCCGCAGAGCGTTGAAGCTGAGAAGAGACATCTTGTGAAACCTCGCCTCGCAAAGACGCTCCGATGTTTGATCCTGCCTGTGCAATCAACTGGTCGTAACCAGGGATGGCCCGCCGAAGTTGTTCCTCTAGAACGCTCTGATCAGCAGTCGTGGTCTTTCTTGCAAGATCAGAAGCCGCTGGCAACGATTCAAGATTCTGCTTGATAGCAGCTTTCTGCTCGTCGGCAAAATTGATTGGCTTAAATTCTGGAACCTTTGGCTTGCTCCCTTTGCTCAAGAGTCCACCAATAAGGCTGGATCCACCAACGATTGCCGCTGCTCCTAGGAGTCCCATAAGTTAAAATACCTCCTTCACAAAACGATTGCCGTTCTCTACTGAGAACACTTTTTCAGGTTCGTGGCGCTGGATATTCATAGTTAACAATCGAGTTGCCTTTTCTTCTGGAAACGGTCGCTCGTCCTTGAAGCAATGAACCCATATCCGACGCAAAGTATCCAACTTAAAAAGTTCACCCTCTTCAATCACCATGACATCATTGGAGCATGCCCACTGATCTGCATACTCCCTGATAAACTCGAAGGATTGAAGATGAACCTCATAACCAAATCGCTCGGTGCATTCTTTGGATGAGGATTTGGCGTCTTTTTTTACATACACCTTGATTGAATCATCAACCACGGCTTTGGGCAGATATCCATAGGTAGAACAGTCGGCCACGTACTTGTGGATGAGACGATAACCCTCGATTGACTGTTTCCAGTTGGGGTCGGTAGCTCCCTGCTCATGGATTCCAAGACAGTCGTTCTCCAACGAGAAAAGAACCGACATGAATGCCGATCCAAACCTTGGAAGTCCGCAAATCTGAAAAAGTTTACCTTTCATTTTTAACGCACAAAGATGTCCAAGCGGCAGTCCTTGCCAAGATGAAGATGGCCGACTCAGCGCCAACAATCACCCCAAGCTCGTTGCAAACAACGGCAGAATAGAGAGCAGCGTTTGGATGCACATTTTTCCCGGACTCTTTCATCCAAACATGAAGCTGGTTGATCCTATCATTTGCATGAGTAAAATCAGATGCGATAAGTCCAGACACATTGCTCCATGCGGGATCAATCTTGTCTTTGAAGAACGAGTTTCCAAACCCAGGGATTTTCATACCGGACTCGATGGCCGACTTCAACGCTCGCTCGTCAAATCGCTCGTAAACAAATCGAGCAGGGCCAATTGGTCCATGTGCATCACCAAGAGTCAGGATTGCAGATGCGATTCCATTGGTAAGATTACCGCTTCCAAAGAACGAGTTGACGGCGGCTCCAGAGCTTGAGTTCTGGTTGTTCCTTGCCGCCGTATCGTGTGCATCGAAGACAGCCTGAAGAAGCTCCAGTTTCTTTGGAGTGACTTCAGCAAGAGCAAAATCGATGTTCAGGTTCAGAACCATTGGGAAAAACCTCCACCGTTCAAGCCGACCCCGACCATCCTGATGGTGTGTACTGCGTCTCCAAGATATTGCATCGTCTGTTCCTGTACAGCCTGTACCGCTTTTGCTTCGTAGGCCACTGCTTCCTGTATCAAGTCGTTCTCCTCTTTGCGGATAGCCATCACCATCAACTTGATGGCGTCAGGAGAAGGAGGGATCAGATAGTCGTTGGCTGTCGCCGCATTGACGTGACGCATCTTCGCCATGACCGTCATCGGCTTGCTGTCGTCGCTGCTGCAACGGTCCGCGAGATAGCTGCGACGATACTGAGGAAGCGTCTCATCGGGGTCGTACACGGCTACATCAAGCTCCAAAAGAGTTGTAGCATTGTACTCGTACAATCGGCTCGCCGTGTTCGTCGCATCGCGGATGACCCCTGTAAGGCTGGTGAACTTCTTGGTCGATTGAACGTACGGAAGAGCCAGAATCAGCTTCTCGCCATCAATCCAAACGCTTCCAGATAGCGTCCTGATCCATTGACCATTCTGGTCCACCCCCTGGAGAGTGATTGTCTTTCCGACATCTGATGCATCGCCTGGATAGACGCGAAGATAGCTGTTCAATCCACCGGACATGTCTCGGTAAGAAACAACCGTTCCTCGATCGACAAGCTGCTTGCCGGCGCACGCCGAATTTTCTCCGAGCAATCCATATCCGCTCTCTTGGAACTCGAACCATTGGTTGCGAACAGTACCGACGCCGCAGCAATCTGCCACCGCTTCAATCGTCTCGATCTGTCTAGGCCAAGTTATACACCCACCAACGGTGTTTATCGTGAACCGACCGTACGCTCCCGCCCAAAGACCCTTGTGCAGCAACCGGCGACACGCCTGGTTGATGTAGTCATAGACGCGCGGATCATCGACACACACGCCGATAACGCGGGCAATCGTAGATTGGATGTCCTGAACAATCAGTTTCATTTGGTGTAATAGACTCGCGCGGTCCGCTTGATGAAGTAAACACCATAGAACGGAGGAAGGTTGTTGTGGGGCAATCCGCCACCAGTTGTCCCTCCGGTTAAAGTTGAAGTTTGTGGAACAGAACCATTAAAAGAATAGCTTGGATTTCCATCACCACCCGCTTCTTGAACAAAACTATCCCAAAAAACAGCCGGTTTTCCGTTAGAGTCTAAAGCGTGCGTGTGGGTCGGTATTTCCGAAGCGTCAAGCGTGTGCTTGTCTTCACCGACAACAGATGTCGCCGTTGACGTTCCATTGACAGCAACAGCGCCACTCGCCGCAAAAGCTCCGACACCGACCGGGAATCGTGCCGCGAACGCTGCATCAATCTCCCACATCGGGCCTGTGACATTGGTTACCGTGACAGAGCCATCGCCACCATCGTACAAACCAAGGTCCGTCGTTGATCCGACAAACATCCGCCGCTCTTGTCCTGACGCATCAACAGGATTTTTTCTGATCCAGAATCCTTGAGTGAAGATCCACCAAAGCCCTTGGTCATCGAGCCAAGGATAAACACGGTTGTTGATTGCAGGAAACGATGCTCCAAAGTTGAAGAACGAGTTTCCAATCGTACTGTTAAAAATCGCCTGCGTCCCGCTGATGATGTCGTTGGCCAACGTCTGGTAGTTGGTCGGGCAATAATTTACAGGAAGGCTTGGAGGAACAAGGTTGATCAGTGTTAGATTTGCCATATTATTCCGAGGTATAAGTAAACGGGTTCACGTCGCATCCTTCAAGCGTCTTGCATCCTTGGAAAGTCCTGCACTCTCCGACAGCAGACTCTTGGACATCGTAAGCGTGGACGCGGACGCTCTTGATGCGACAAAAACCAGTGATGGTCAAAGCCATCTGCACTTCGTACAAGTTACGGGTCGGCGTGCTGATGGTTGAATTGCACGATGTATCTTCTGGGGTCGGCAGACGCATCTTCGGCCTGTACTGAGGCTGGAAGTTTTTGAGCGTCGGACAAAGGTTTCCGCACTGATCAGTGGTTGCACACTCAGACCAGTTCGCCCAATCAATCCACCCCGGATATTGATCAGGACGATACTTCACATTGAAAGAAACTTTTCTATCAACATAATTTGTCTGTCCATCAAGTGAATCTTCTCCATCAAGCTCGTCTATGAAGATGTCGCCTGAATCAAGCCGCTTTAATCCGAACGGAATCTCAAAGTTGTATCCACGGGTCTGGATCAACCACTCTATTTTCTTTTTATCGCTTGCAACGCTCTTGTCGGACCTCTCCGCCTTGCTGATCTCCCAGAACTGGATTGATTGGTCAGCTCCGCGAGCAAGAACGAAGCATCGGTCACCGTAAGCATTCTCTGACTTCAAGACCTGCAACACGTCGAGTCCGGTCCAGATTCCAGCCCAAGCCGGCGGAAACTTTTTCCGCAGAGAAGTAATCAAATCAAAATCAAGAACAAGCAATGCTTTGTGGATGACACCTTCAGAGTTGTATCTGGGCTGTGCCGTCATCAACAACCGGTTATCGAACACAACCGCAGAGCTTGCCCAAAGAAGATTGGTCTGATCGTTGTCGGTGATGTTCAACACCTCGTTGCTGATAGGGGTATTGCCCCAATCGTTGAACGACCTCCTTGCGATGATGAACGAGCGCACGCCATCAACCGCCCGATAGAAAACGTCACCGTTGACCGTTATCACAGACCTGGAACCAAGAGCACCATTGGTCAACAAGCTGATTGTTTGGATTGGATAGTTCAGGTTCTTCCAGACATCGCGATCAACCGGAGCATTGATGCTGAAAACGTATCGAGGAGTGAAAATCAGGAGCGGACCTTGGCCGAGCGATGTATCAGGGTTTCCCGGAATACCCATCGCCGTGATACCGCCAGAATCGGAAGGAACAGCAAAGTCTCCACCACTGTTCAAGAACGTGTTCTCAGTTTCCTTTAGAACGCTTGCGCGCGTTCCGTCTCCATAAACGATATCGGTTGCACGGAACGAAAACCCATTCGCAAGAGCGTACCAGATGCGACCGTTTACGTAGGCCATCATCCTCCCGCACTTGATCTCATCGACATTGGCCCTTCGGATCCCAACACCATTAAAAATCAACGGGTCGCTGACACCATCTTGGATGATGACAAAGTTTTCTGCCTGCACCATCCATCCATCCAAGATGTTGGAAGGGTTATAAAGGCTTGAGGATGTGGATATGTTTTGGACGCTGTTCTGGTCGATGTCGTACAGCCAAACTTTTCCACTGATCAACATCAGGATGAATGTCCTGCCGTTGTCCGCGATGTACGGGAGAGCGCATTGAAGGATACCCATCAATCCGCTTGGATTGTAGCACTCTTCCGAATATCCATCAGCCGTGATGTTGGTAATGTCCGCAGTAATCGTCGCATTGTCTGCGGTGATTGAGTCGCATATCACCATGTCTTTCTGGATGAATCCGGGACGAGGAGACACGAATCCCTGCCGGAAGCTGGCATTGACCGCGAACGCGACCTGGTTCCTGTCCACCTCTGACGGCATCACGCCGGAATCGACGCCACCCTCAAATGTGACGGATCCATCGGTGTACCTTTTCGGTGCGCGTTCACTCATCGGTTAGGCTTGGATTCGTTGCACAGAGAATGAAGAACCAGCGTTCACAGCAAGCAGCGTGTTTGCCGCTGTGATTGAAACTTCATAATAGTCACCAACATTTGACGCTTGATCAATGTATGAAAATGCAATCGGAGCCTCTGTTGCACCAGGCGTAAAAGCTAGACTTGTGAAAATAGAAGCTCCGTTTTTCTTTATCTCAAGCGTGGTAGAAGGAGATGGCGTTGTGCTTATGTTTAACACAACATCAATCTTATAATATCCAGTATAAGGAACAACGTATCGACCAGTTGCCGCTACAAATCCAGAAGCTGAATCAAGCGTTGACCAAGTTCCTGATGGAAAGTCTGTAAGGCTAAATGGATTCCTTAGCGTAAGATACGTAAGGAACGACAACGCGCTTCCGGTCACTCTACGGGTGAACGTGACGTAGTTGAACGTAGCAGTTCCAGAAGCGATGGTGATTGTGCCAGCGCCGGGTGTGATTGTGATGTTCGCGCCAGCGGTAAGGCTTGCGACCGTGTATCCAGAACCATTTCCAATCGGGATCTGTCCATTGGTCGGAACAGTTGCGACCCCGGTTCCGCCTTTTGCGACAGTCAAGACACCGCTGATATCTGCAATCGGAACAGTGGGAGAAGTGTTAATCGCTCCAGATCCTGCGCTTCCAAGGGTTTTTACATATCCAGCAGAAAGCGAGTTAAGAGCGGTCGCGCTAGGAATCGAAGCATCAGGAACACGAACGATGTACGTTCCAGCCGAAGAAGCTCCACCGGCCAGTCCAGGAGTTCCTTGAGGTCCAATTGCTCCAGCGAGGCTGATGAGCGAACCAATAGGGATAACCGTGGTCGGAATCGCGTTCGGGATGCTCAACAATCCGGAGGCTGGATTCTGAAGGGTCAATTGAAGCCCATCAACCGACGTGACCTGCATGTATCCTAGACCCTGCACGGATACAAAGAACTGACCAGCAACCGATTCAGGAAGAAAGTCCGTTGCGTTTACATAAACCAAAACGCTAGACGCAAGAGCGGGGGTGATAAACGATGCCGTGGTCGTACAAAACGAATTGATTCCGTTCGTTCCGTTCGCGCCAGCAGCACCAGTCGCGCCTTGAGGTCCAGGGATGTTGACGACAATCGGAGTCGTGTCGCAAGGGGTGCAACAACCGGATGAAGAAACAAGTTGCGACGACATAATTTTCCTTTCGCAGAACCTCAATCGCAGCGAGAACTATTGCAAGGCCAAACTATGTCTGAACCAGTGTCTGAGCATCCATTGATCAATCACAAGTACGGGATTCGTTCCCCGGTCAAGATTCCAGATCTTGAACTAGAACTGTACGCATTTCGCAATCGTCTTCAGCCAAATGAAGGCGGACTTGGAACCTTCAACCATTTTGTCAACGTCAGCAAAATGGTATGGCCGAAGATGAGTTGGAATCCTTGGCTAGAAGCTCAGGTAGAAAGCCTTTGCGAACATGATTACGTTGGATGGGCAGGATGCGGAGCAAGCGGAAAGACCTTTGGTGCAACGCTTTTTGCAACTGTCTGGTGGCTAGCCAATCCATCAAAGACAACCGTCGTGCTTACTTCCACCACGGCGAAGATGATCCGGAAGCGTATGTGGGCCAATCTTCAAGAATTGGTCCGCAAATCGCGCGGATTCCCCGGCAATATGGTCGATTCCAAGATGTCTTTGCAGGCAATCAAGGGCGATGATCGACACTCGATATCCGCGATTGCTGTCGCTGAAGGAAACACGTCCAAGGCGGTGGCCAACATCCAGGGTATCCATGCAGAGCGGGTGATGGTCATCATCGACGAAGCTACGGACACCCCCGAAGCTGCTTTCGAGGCTTGCACAAACCTGAGCAAAGGCTGTCGCGAGTTCAAGATGCTCGTCATCGGGAACCCTGCGTCAAAGTACGACCCTCATGGACGGTTCTGCACGCCGGCAAAGGGATGGCGCAGCGTCACCATCGAGGATCAGCATTGGCTTACAGAACGCGGCATGTGCCGACGGTTTGACGGCATGAAGTCTCCAAACATCAGCGAGGGACGCACGAAGTATCCCTATCTGATCACGCACGACCAAGTTCTGTCGGCCATGCGCCATGAGGGCGAGCAGTCTCCTACGTTCTGGAAGTACACACGCGGGTTCTGGTCGCCGGACGGAATGGTGAAGACAGTTCTGTCGGAATCGATCATCGAGACGTACACACCTACAAGAAAATTGGTGTTTACTACCAACGTCCAAGTTGTCGCCGGCTTGGACCCCGGTTTTGGTGGTGATCGATGCGTTCTTCGTTTTGCAAAAGTTGGAACCGCTAACGATAAAGTAAGCATTCTTTTTGGAGACGTGATCCATATTTCTCCAAATGCACAGCTAACCGAGCCGGTCCATTACCAGATTGCCAACCGGGTAAAAGAAGAATGTTCTCAGCGAGGAGTCCCACCGGACAAGTTTGCTCTGGATTCAAGCGGCGAAGGAGGTGGATTGGCCGACATATTGACCCGAGAATGGGGCGTTGTTCATCGAGTCGAGTTCGGCGGATCCGCTTCGACCATCCCGGTCAGCGATGAGGATTCAAGGCCATGCAACGAAGCATACGACCGAAAAGTGACAGAGTTGTGGTTCTCGATGCGTAAATGGGTTGTCGAAGAACGTGTCGGAGGAATGGACATCGAGACGCTTCAGGAGTTCTGCGCGCGAATGTTCGACGATTCCAAGCGCAAGATATCCGTTGAAACCAAGACCGTGATGAAGCAACGCACAGGCAAATCGCCTGACTTGGCCGACGCAGCTGTAGTCTTGCTTGATTTGGTTCGCAAAACTGCTGTCCTTGAACCTAGAGCAACTAAAGTTGACAAAGTTTGGGAAAAGCTGGTCCGTGAAGCAGATTCAATCTATCACGACGAACAAATCGAAGGATGAACAAAAGAACTGGATACAAAATCTTGAACGAACACATGGTCATCCCCGGTGGATGGCATTATCGGGTTCCAGAGACAGGCATTGAGATTGCTGGCGGTTCATGGCCACAACTCCATGAGTTCATCAAGAACCATTACAATGCGAACGCTATCCAGATACCGGGAAACCTTGATGACCTGATTGTTGAATATGCGTGCCGAAATGGGGCTGATTGCACGTACGACGAGGTCGAGCTATCCAAGCCGGCTGGACGCAAATCATTGGAGATTGGTGACGTTATCCGTTTCAGCATGAGTCTTCTCCACGGATTGACCATCGGTGGAGGGAAAGTGGGCCAAGAAGAGGCGAATCGTCGCGCCAACATCTGCGCTGGATGTCGATTCAATAGAAAGCCGCTTGGATGCACAGGATGTAATGCGCGAGTATTGAAAGATGCTGTCAAAACATTTTCTCAACATGGAAGCACCCCTGTTGACGAACAGCTACAAAGTTGTGAGTTTTGCGGTTGCTTTATCAGGAGCCTGGTATGGTTTCCTATTGAAACGCTCTATAAATTTGCAGACAGTACAGAGAACGAAAACCTTCCGGATCACTGCTGGAAAAAACGACCATGTACGGCAACCTAGTCCAACTCCCGCTCGAAACCATCGATGAAGACGGTAAGGCTCCTGAGACGCGCCTTGCTGATGCGGCTTCCGCCCGCGAAATCTTCCAGAAGCTGATCATGGCCGATCAGTTGCGTAATGCCACGCGCTCCAAGCTGCGCGGACTTGTCGATGGCAATCCTCCGTACAATCCGGCGGAGCTACGTCGAAACAACCAAGCGTTCCGAACCAACGTGAACTTCCGCGAGTCTGAAGCGTTTCTATCGCTCGCGATGGCTTCATTCTATGACGTGTTCGCCGAGGTTCCGACCTATGCCAATATCCGCACTGGTTACGGAAACGACATGGATAAGCGGGAGGATTGGTCGAAGATCATCACCGAAGAGTTCGACCGCCTTCAGAAGCTCGACAAAGATTTTGATTACATCATGCAGTTGTCGCAACGAGAGATGGTTCTCGTTGGAGATGGTCCATTGATTTTTGAGGACGCTACCGATTGGCGATGCAAAGCCATCATGGCGAATGATTTGCTTGTTCCTGATGGAACCAAGTCCAATGTCAGCGATTGGAAGGTTGCTCTTGTCCGTACCCGGATGGGTGTAGATGACTTGTTTGAAAAGATTCAAGACGAGGAATCCGCAAAAGCCACCGGATGGAACGTAGATTATGTACGTCAGCGTATCCGTGCGGCAATGCCTGAACCGTATCGCTCTGGTGTGCAGTACGATTGGGAGTTTTTCCAACGTCAGCTTCGTTCAAACGATATCACGTTTTCTGCGCGGTCCGAGGTGGTGTTGATGTGCCATGTCTTCTACAAAGAATTCGATGGCAAGATCAGTCACGCCATCATCGATGAGCGCGACAGCCAGGGGTTCATGTACCGGAAGCTGCGTCGATTCAGTCGATGGGAGCAGGTCATCCATCCGATGTACTACGACCGTGGCGACGGCGAGCATCACGGCGTCAAGGGACTTGGAATCAAGATGTTGCAGGCGATGGAGTTGAAGAACCGACTCCGTTGCGCGATGGTTGATGCCGCATTCGCTCGCACTCAGATCCTGTTCCGACCGCTCAACGCGAATGCCCTTAGCAAGACGAGCGTGGTACAGCAGGGTCCGTACGCAATTCTTCCTCCTGATTACGAAGTCATCCAGCAGAACATCGCCGGCGTCCTAGATGCGCCTATGGCGGTCAACGCGGAACTTGAGAACGTGCTCCAAGGAAACCTGTCGCAGTATAGGCAATCGCTCTCCAAGCCCCAGGGAAACCCCAAGACGGCGTTCGAGGTGAACGTGATGGTGTCGCAGCAGTCTGCGATTGGTAAAACTCAGTTGAGCCGGTACTACAACCAACTCGATTCGTTTTTTGAGGAACGATACAACCGCGCTTCAAATCCCAACCTGAACCCAATCACGAAGTCTGACAAGGACGCCATCGAGTTCCAGCGTCGATGCAAAGAGCGCGGTGTTCCCGTGCAAGCCATGATGGATATTGATTTCGTTGAAGCTACTCGGACGGTTGGCCAAGGTTCTCAGTTTGCAAAACAGCAGTTGCTTGGTTCTTTGCTCAGTCTTTCTGGCGCACTTCCTGAAGGTGGCAAAATCAATCTGCTCAAGGACTACATCGCGGCTCAGGTTGGTCAGCAGATGGTGGATAGGTATCTGCCAACTCAAATTCAATCGTCGCGCATCCAGGACCAAGCCGCTCTTGCCGTTCTCGAACATGCGTCCATCCACCAGAGCAATATGCCGATTGTCACCGACACGCAGGACCACGTGATCCATATCGACACGCACATGGCTGCGGCAAACCAAGCTGCTTCATCGCTCCAGAGCGGTGGCAATCCACAGGAAATCATGTTGTTCATGCAGGGTATCGGGCAACACGTCCAAGACCATTTGCAGCGTCTTTCCACTGACCCCGCTCGCCGGCAACAGGTTGATGGATACGCGCAGCACCTCCAGGAGCTTGGCAAGACCATCGAACAGCTTGGGCAGATGATCCAGCAACAGCAGCAGGGTCAGGCGCAGATGCAGCAGGCGCAGGCCATCCAGCAGGGTACTGACCCTCGTACCGCTGTGATGAACGCGGATATCCAAGCAAAAATTGCTCGCCAGAATGCGGAGACGATGGCCAACATCCAACGACAGAACGCAAAGACGAGCGCAGATTTGTCCCGTAGGAATGCGAAGACGACTGCGGACATCCAGCGAGCGAACGCAACTGCCGAGTCTGACTTGGCGCGGTGATAATGAAAAACATACATTTCGTACACGGCCTTCACGACGACGGATTCCACATCTGCGAACGGATTGCAATCGCTTCAGCTTGGGTAAACAACCCGGACTGGAGCGTTTTTCTTTGGACGCCTAAGGAACCAACCGGCGAACAATGGGAAAAGCTCAAGGCCAAGGTTCCGGTCCGCGTGATGCTGATCGACAACCCGATACAGTGGAACGGCAACAACATCCCAAAGCATCAGCATCGAGCCGACCTGATCCGCCACACCGTCCTGTACACGATGGGCGGAGTCTATGCCGACACCGACACCATCACGGTCGCTCCGTTTCCAAAAGATTGGCTTGATCACGACACGGTCATCGGTCGCGAGTTCTGCGGTTCGGACCCGACCATCGGCCTGTGCAACGCGGTGATGTTCTCCAAGATGCACAGCCGGTTCCAATGGAAGTGGCTCCAGAAGTGGCAGGAGTTTGACGGCAGCGGATGGAACGAGATCTCGGTCCAGTACCCAATGAAGTTGCATCAAGAAAATCCCGGACTAGCCAAGGTTGTTGACTTTGAGATGTTAGGGTTCATCCATTGTGAATCAAATAAGTATTGGTATGGAATCCATTCTCTTACTGGATGTTCAATCGCCCACTTGTGGCGGACCTATCACGACCAGACGATGCGCTCATTGACAGAGGAGATCATTTTGAAACGAGAAAACACTTATTGCGAGTATGCTTCAAAATACCTTTGACCGAATCTATCGGAACGATGAGTGGAACGGAGGATCTGGACCCGGATCTCATGCACAAAACACGATCAAGTACGTCGAGTTCCTGAACTCGTTCATCCGCGAGAACTCAATCAAGTCGATATTAGATGTTGGCTGCGGAGATTGGCAGTTGATGTCGATGGTTGATTTGTCCGGTATCAGGTACAAAGGAATCGATGTCAGCGCGGTTGCGGTTGAAATCGCCAAGAATCGCGCGCCGGCTGGAACAGACATCAGCGTTGGAGAAATAGTAGACATCCGCGAATCATTTGATCTGGTCCATATCAAAGACGTGTTGCAACATCTTGAGTTTTCGAGGTGTAGAAAGATTCTGGACACGATTTCTTCCAGGCATAAATCCGCGCTTGTCGTCAACGAGTATCCAGGAAACACAAACGACATCCAAGATGGTGGTTACAGGCCGTTGAGTATCGCCTCTGACCCTATTTGTTGGCCGAGATCAACAATGATCAGCGTGTTCAATGAGCCTGCGTTTAGAAAATCAGTAACATATATCTATCCATTATGACTCCGCATGAATTGCTAAAAGACTTTGTATCAATCCATTATCCAAAGATGGGTGGATGGTGCGACCCTGAAAAGGGGTTCCAGATTGGAAGCCTTGTTCTCGACCACAAGCCTCAACATATCGCGGAGGTCGGTGTGTTCGAGGGCAAGTCAACGCTCGCTCTGGCTTATGCCTGCAAGCTCAACGGTAGCGGAACCGTCTATGCAATCGACTCATGGAAAAAAGAGGACTGCATCGATGACGAGACAAACCCCAACCAAGAATGGTGGTCGAAGCTGGACCTGGACGGCCACTACGAGGCTTTTGTGGGCCACTGTGTCCGTGCTCAGGTTGTTCGTCAGATGCAGTTCTGCCGCATGTCGTCTTGGGATGCTTCGAGGTCGCTCCCGGATATGGATATGGTCCACATCGACGCCAACCATGCTGAATGGCCGTCCACCAGCGATGTCGTCAACTGGCTTCCAAAGCTCAAGGTCGGCGGTTATCTGATCATGGATGATGTGAATTGGGATTCCACGCAGACCGCTATCCGGTTTGCCGAGAAATACTGCTCGCTGACTGCCCGCTTCGACATGAAAGAAAGCGTGTTCTCGATCTATCAAAAAACCAAGAAATGATACCGATTGTAATAACGCAACGCGGGTCGGAGAGGATTGGACCCGTCAGTGAAAGGCTCAAGGGATATGGTGTCCAAGAGTTCAAGTTTTTCTATGGGTTCAACGGAGCAAAGTCCGGTCTTAAAGCAACCATCCCGTATACAGGTGACGACCCAAGCGGATCAGAACATATCGGACCAAAGCATATCGGCTGCACGATGTCGCACATCATGCTGTGGAGCGCGCTTGAACTGTCAGATGAGAATGATCATTGGCTTATATTTGAAGATGACGTGATGCTTCGGGATGGATGGAAAGAATCCATCAACCTCGCTCTGGAAGAAGTTCCAAAAGATTGGGACATGATTTTTGTCGGGTCATGCTGCACCCAGGGCCGTGTCGGTGAAAAGGTTGGCAATGCTCTGTATCGATGCCACCCGCTCTGCACGCATGCGTACATTGTGCGACGAAAAGCGTTGAAGACGTTGCTCGAAACGGTGGTTGAAATTTCCGCGCCAATTGATTTGCTGATCTTCTTCAGATCGAGTCATCTTCTGAATTCATATTCGATTATCCCAAGGGTCGCAGACCAGTTGGACACAGAGATCCCAGATTGACCGGAGCGAACATAATGAAAGACATCATCCGAAGCCTTTCCATCAAGGCTCTAAAACGATTTGCAAATGGTGGAGACGGTCAAGCTGACTTGTTGATGGAGATTGAAGATCTACGCAAGACACTTGAATTGAGAGCGGTTGAAAATGAAGAGCATCTGACAGAGGTTCGAGAAGAGCGCGACCATTGGCTGTCTCTTTATGATGAAATCAAATTTGCTGCTGAATTCCTTATGAGCTACGCAAAAAATGACGTTCCAAAGCTGGCTGAACAAGTGGATTGGGAGGTAGGCAAGATTGTTCTCCCCGAAGAAGTTGGAACGTATTACTTCAATCCTGCCATCATTCAAGAGCCGGATGGCAAGATCCTTCTTTTCGCTCGTCGATGCCGCAATAAACGCGAGAAGGATGAGGATGTCTACGTCGAAAAGAACGACATCGTTGTCTTTGAACTCAGCAAAGACCTGCGTGCCACGAAGAAAGCGTTGATTCAACTCACGTCACAGCATCCAAACGAACAGTTTGAAGATCCTCGGGTCATCAAGTTTGGTGACAAGTACGGAGTCAGTTGCGCCACATTTGTCCCGTTCAAGTCGTACGCGCATCAGGCGATGTTCCTGCTTGATAAACAGTTCCTGAACGTGGGCCGATTCGATACTGTCTACGGGAACAACTTGTCGCAGGCGATGGTGAACGATGGTCACGAAAAGAACTGGCTGTACTTTGTCCATGACAACGCTCCGCACATGGTCTATTCCTCCAACCCTCATGTCGTTGTGCGCCTAAATGGGCGGTTAGAGAAGGAAGCGGAATACTCGACCGATGAGTTCAATCCTCTTTGGAAGTTCGGCGAAGTGCGCGGCGGCTCCAACCCTATCCTTGCGGACGGCCTGTACTGGACCTTCTTCCATAGCTCGCTTCCGTGGATCAACAAGAAGCGTAGGTATTACATGGGTGCATACGCTTTTGAAGCCAAAGCTCCGTTCCGCATCGTTCGCATGACCACGCTTCCGATCCTTACCGGAACAAATCAACAGGATTGGTGGCCTGGACTTCCTGCGGTTGTCTTTCCTTGCGGCGCGTTCTACGATAGTTCAAAGAATCAGTTCGTTGTTTCGTATGGAATCAACGATGTTGACTGCGGATACATCAAGCTACCACTGGCCGACATGCTGGAGATTACCAAGGTCATCCGGCCCAAACGAGATACCGTCACCCCCGAGAAACCAATCAAACTAGATGACGTTCTCGACCCGATTCCTCAGAGACACAAACTGAAACGTAACACGATCACAAAATATGATAAACTGGATGCGCGGCTTAACGAAAGAGAACCCGAAGAACTTGCTGGAACTGCCTGACGTAAATATCGCGGACTGGATAATCAACGGACAACAGGCAGAACTCGCGCTCATCATGCGGAATCCTGTGCTCAGGATGGCTCTACGCATCGTTGCAGAGTCCATGCCCATCGCAATGCCATCTCACGGTAGCAAGGAGTCAGACATTGTTTTTGCCGCCGGCATCACCGCTGGTTATGCACATTGTCTTGAAAATTTGCGAAAATTGTCAGTAGTTGATGCCACGAAAGAACTTGAAGCGACCTTTGACGATAAAAACTAACAAAACTTTATGGAAGAACCACTGAACTCGCCCGTTGTCCATTCTGCACAGCCTCCTGATTTTGGAAGCTCATTCATCGACGCATTCAAGGCCAGCGGTCTTGAAGACATCGCGGTTGCTGATGGCGTTGCTTCTGAAATCAAAGAAGAACCCAAGGCAAAAAAGCAATCCCCCCCATCCGCCGATAGCAAAAAGTCAAACTCTCAGGAAAAACTGAGTCGCGCAGAGATGGACATCGATCAGATGTTCAAGCCCAAGGAGAAGGCCGTCGAAATTGATTCTGACATCCCGGAATCCATCAAGTCCACGAAAGCGGCAGACGCATTCCGCAAGATCAAGGAGGAGAAGGCGCAGCTATCCAAACAGATTGATGACCTCAAGGCTGGAAAGGTTTCCGACACGGAGGTTGAATCCAAGTTCAAGACTCTTCAATCGGAGCGTGATGCGCTTTCCGAACGTGTCCGATTGCTCGACATCGAGCGGCATCCCGATTTCGTCAAGAAGTACGAGTCGAAGATCACCGGCGTTTTTGATTCGTTGAAGGGGCTTGTCGGGACCGAAGGGGATCGCCTGATCGGATTGCTCAAATCTCCCGAAAACGATTATCGGAACTCTCAAATCGACGACATTGTTGAGGGTCTTTCTCCTTCTAAGAAGGCGAAGCTCGGAGCATTGATTGTCAAGTACGACGAGATCAACGGAGAAAAGTCTGCTGAGATGTCCGAGGCAAAAGCCGATTACGATGCGATTATCTCGAAGTACAGGCAGGATAGCGATGCAAATACCGCGTCCGCTTTGGAGTCGGCCACCAAGACCTGGACCAAGGTGAGCGAGAATGCTCGCGCTCTTGAGATCTTCGAGCCTCGCGACAACGATGAGGAGTGGAACACTGAACTGAATGGCCGACTCAATCTCGCCCGACAGATCTTCAACGGCGAGAACAGTGAAGAAGACCTCGCCAAAGCCGCCCTATGGGCCGCAGCCGCTCCCAAGTACCGTGAACTGCTGTATTCTCAGGTGGAGGTCAACAAGCGCCTACAAGCCGAACTGGCTAAGTATCGCGGCAGTCAGCCTGGAGTCAGTTCCAAGGCGACGACATCCGGAGGAAAAGTCAGCAATGCTGATTCATCCAAGAGCGAAGACTTCGTTTCGAGCGTGATGAAGTCGCTTGGACGCTGAAGCGTTTGTCAAATTCTAAAACGATTACCCCCCGGTTGTTTTTATTACAATCGGGGGGTTTTTCTTGGAATCGATTACTTCTTGTATGGACCGCTTCCGTAAGGCCCACTTCCACTCGGAATAGGCTTAGTGGTTGGCTTGGTTGGGTTTTTTGCGGAGGCTGATGTGGTTGTCTGCTTGTAAGGTCCGCTTCCTGAAACGGAACCCTTATACGGTGCGTTATTGCTCATTTATCCTTTGGTAGTGCATACCATCCTTCACTGATGATGATGCGGTTGCTGCTGCGAATCGTTTTGCCGCTTGCGTCAAGTACCCAAACCTTAGCTTTGACGCTCTCAGCGAGGCGCACAGGCTCACCGTGGGGGACGTAGATCACTCGGCTCGCGCACCCCGCGCTCATGCTCATCGATGCGAGCAAGCAGATCACGCTTAAGCTCCGGTTGTTTCTTGGCGTCTTCACTAGATACGTCTTGTTTTGACAAAGAAAACAGCCAGTCGACCAGTTTTACAATCAGGTCAGCCAAAAAACTCATTTCTGACCTGCTGCATCAGCGTTTTTCTTGTTGTTATAGATGGACCAAGCAACACCAGAAGCGGTGACAGCGGCACCGACAAGCTCACCGGCTTGATCAGACGAAACAAGACCCTTGCCAACCAAGTAACCTCCAGCAGCGGTCAAAACATGGCGAAGCAGAGATGCAAAATAAGCGTTCATTTGTTGTTTTTAATTTTTCTGTACAGTTCGATTGATTTTACAACACAGGTCAAAAGGGCGGCAAGCGCACCAAGCGCAAGCGATGCTCCTTTTAGATTTGGTTCTGAAAATATCGCGTTCCCGAGTAGGCCAAGAACTGGCCCACCAACGCCTATCGACATATCGCGAACAAAAGCGTGGTGGCCAGTCATGGTGGCCTTTTAATTGGTTCCCTCGGACTGCTTTGCAGCTTCAAGGATGATGTCGGCAATCGGAACAGCGACCTTTGCATTCTGATAACCACCGGCTTTGATGGCGATATCGACGAGTTGCATCAGTGCATTCGCTTGTTCAGTCGTCAGTTCAATTTTGATCATGCGACAGGAGCTTCGGAAACAATGATTGGCTCGTCAATGACAACCGGAACCGGCGTCCAAGGAAGTGGAAGCGACACGACCGAAGCATTGGCCTGGTCAACAATCTCTTTCTCCACGCTCGCCTCGACAGACGCCTTATCAACACCGTTGTCCCAACACCAACCAAGAACCTGAGCCTCGGTCAATTGGTCGTACGGAGTGAAATCGCCGCTCGGAGGAGCGAACGACACGCATCCGGTCAAAGCAGAACTAAATGCCCCATCAGATCCACGGCAACTCCAGTTCGCCGTGATGACAACATCAGACAACGATGCTTCGGTCTTTTTGACCAAAATCTGTTTGATGATCCAGTTGATTGAGATAGTGGTGGTCATAAAAGATTAAACCATGTAAGTTCCAGAAACCATCAATAAACAAGCCACATCAATAGGAACAGCCGTAGCCGCACCGCCACCGGCTGGATATTGGTTCAAGATAATAGAAGTGCTGGAATTAGTAATGTAGCCAAGAACAATGCTTGATGCAGACAGTGAAAGATTGTTTACATTACCAAAAGTTACAGAGCTTGTTTGATTGATTGTTGCGTTTGATGTAAACGGCAATCCTCCAATCAACATGTCTCCGGTGCCTGTATGCGCTGAGGTTCCAACGTAAATGTTAAAGAAAACCAAGTTTCCAACTTTTGTGTAATTTCCCTTTTGAACCGAATACACTCCAACACCAGCAATCGTTCCGCCAACGATAGTCGGCGTGAACGTACCTTCCTCGTAATCATCGAGAGTGTTCACGTCGGTCGCAGCAACCTGCGTCGCCGGGAACGTGATGCCCGATTTAAGCTGGAGAACACCACCGTTTGCGTTGTTTGTAAGAGTACCAACCAGTAAATTTCCTCCGTTTGGTTGCAATGCAATGTCATAATTAGTTGCGTAAGTTGACCTGTGACGAGCCTGTATCCATGCGTAATACGGCCCTGTCGCATAGACTCCAGAATCCATGACTAGTCCAGTCCCGGGCGCTCCAATGCGAAATGAACCATTGTTAGTTGCTGTCCCGCTTGTTGCGGGAATAGCTTGTGTCCCATTTACGACCAACTTGAAGTCAGGACTCACTTCAATACCCAAGCCAGTTGAATTGAGCGTCATCCGCGTACCGCCTGCGCCGTCAAACCAACTGAACACGCCAAGCGGAGCAATACGATACTGAGCGAGCGAATTGGCGGCGAATTCCAACGTGTTCGCAGCAGGCAGATACACGCCATTGGCCGGAATCGTTCCGCCAGTGACAGTCAACTTCGACCCCGACAACGCACCAACAACAGTCAACGCATCGGTCGTCTTGTCGTATGTCAACCCAGGGTCACCAGCCAGATTCGTTCCGCCATCATTGAAGATGACCTGCGTCGTGGAACCAGGAAGACCGACACCCCCTCCAAGAGCCGTGTACAACTCGGTGAAGTTCTGGTTGGTGTAATCAAACGACGTCCGCAACGGTGTACCCGTCCCGTCGTTCGGAGCCGCGCCGATGTTGATGGTCTGTTTTGCCATAAAATTAGATGAATTCCGTCATGTCCGCAGTGATCATTGTCGAAGATGAATCGATAACCGTGTTGTCAGCAGTGATGTCCGCCGTTCCACCAAGAGTCGATGCCTCCCAAAGTAGGCCAAGTTCCAACAGAACCCTTTCACGCGGACTCTTGCACGAAGCTCCATAAGCCTCGTTGATCAAAGTCAAAGCATCCGCGCATGAGATGTTAGCCATATCAGTTCGCAATGATCTTGAACCAAGCGACTCCGTTCGACATCACCACCGCTCCATTCCATTGCGGAGTCAAAACATGAGTTGCCGCTCCATCGATGGTTTCTGCCCCGTATCCATCGACCGTCACCGTGTTTGCGCCGGCATTGATGCGCTTGAAAGCATAGATACGACCCGGAACAAGCGCAGCGGGAGGAAGCGTCATCGTGATCGCCCCGCCAGTGGCATCGCAGATGAGCAGATAATCGCCGCTGACCACCGTGCCAGTGGCGGTGACGCTCCTGAACGCTCCTCGCGTCGCGCCACCACCCTGCAAATAAACAGCGATGCGATTCTCAAGAGCAAGCCTGGCCAACTCAAGCTCACGCGGAGAACGGCATCCAAGTGCCGCCATCTCGTTGATCAGCGTCTCCGCCTCGTCGCATGTGATGTTTGCCATATCGATTTATCAGGCCATCGGACCACGACCACGCTGCATCACTTCGGCAATGAATCCCTGTTTTCCATGAGCCGCTTCACCACCTTCCTCCGCTCCATGCGCCTTCATCTTGCCTTCACCTTCAGCTTCGCTCTCATTGGATTCGTAACCGGCAAGAGGTTGGCCATCCACCTCCACCAACATCGCCTTGCCGTTCTTCTTCAACACGATGGTCGCCATCGTCTGAAACTTCTCGCCTTCCTTCAAGTTCTCAGGAACCTCGACACCCTCCGGAAGAATAAAATTCGGCATGAACGAAGCATTGCTTCATGCAATATCTTGTCAATACGAAAAACCCACCACCAGCCTTTCGGCCAATGATGGGCTGTGTCAATCCAACCTATCGATCAGGAGCAGATGATCTGGGTCAGAGCACCAGTGCAACGACGGAAGATGATCGTCATGCCCTGGTTCGTGAAGATCGGCTCCGGAGCGTGCATGAACTCGGCGTAATGCTGGCCCTTCTTATCGAGCGGATCCACGCAATCAACACTGAGCTTGTACGCGCCAGTGACCCACTGCCACTCGCCCATGTAGTTGGTCGGCATCCAAGACAGATCACCAACCCGGTTGATAGGCCGCACGATGTGACTCTTGAACACATACGGAGTGACGACGAACGCACCCTCGTACGAAGCAGTCGTCCAGGTCGGATTGACACTGAACACAGTACCCTTCGTGCCGCTCGCACTGGTGAACGGCTGGACGAGCGTGTACTTGCCGCCGGAATAGCTGAACCGGGGCGGGAACAGATTCGGCACATGCCGGAAGTTCTTGATGACCCGGTTCGCACCGATGCGCTTCAGCAACGTCGATCCTTCGCCAGAGCCGGTATCCGCGATGTTGAGGTCGGAACGGAACGCAGGATTGTTCTGCGCGATGCGCTGCGACGCCTCCAACCCGATGTACAACGGGAACACAGGACCATCGCTGCTGTACGAGATGAACCCAGAACTATCAGGATTCGTCGCGCCATTGCGGATGAGCGTCGCCGCCGCCACATCCAACATCTCCTGGGTCAACTCCGACGTGGACTGATTCAACGCCTGACCAGTGCTCACACCATCGGCCCACGGGAACTCATTCACGCCGGCAGGAATCGTTTCGGTCTGCGTGAAACTCGAATCCGCGACCGCCTTGATGGCATACTTCGCGAAGATATTCTGATACCGGGTTTCCCAAGAACGCTGCGCCCGGATGGACAGCTTCTCAAGATACACACGCAAGAACGCTTCGACACGATGATCGAAAGTAAGGTCGTCCTTACACAGCAACGGACCCTTGAGCGCGAAACGCTCAGGACCCCAAGTGACCGCGTTGTAACCAACGGGGACATCGTTGTACGTCACATCGCAAGCATTGGCAGTACTGCCGTCAGCAAGCGTGATAGCAGCCCAGGTCTCAGCCGCAGTCGGCTCGATGCTGGTCGTAGTGAACGAAGTCTGCGTCAGACCAGTACCCTGCGGATACTCGCCTCGCTCGATAAGGTTGAGCCACATCGAACGATACGACGCGCGCTTATAGACATCCTGTGCAAGCGACTCCGTAGCCACCGCAAAGGCATTGAACACATTGGGACAAGCCATAATGAAAACTGTTTCCTGCGTTTACCGCTTTTTAGTGGGCCATCCATCCATCATCCAATGGACCGATATTCCCCACCACCACCAAACGCGGGCTGTCATTTCCGCTTAGACATTCGCATCCGATGACCAATCGTATGCAATCATTAAGGTCGATGGATGGATGGATGATTAGAATCTATTACTTTGTCAATGAGAATGTATCCCGCGTAGCTATCGCGTAGCTATCGCGAAGCTCGCTCTGCTCTGCGATATAGTTGCTGTTGCCGTAAAATAAACCAATCCTGTCCGGACGAACGATATCGCGCTTTTCAATGAACCCACGAAAATCGTAAGGGCCAGGGAACGTGCCGACCATCAACGCATACAAATCCACTCCATCAGCCTTTCTACCGCACCTCCGCGCATCCACCAGCAGCTTTCCAGCCCGATGCTTTGTCGTCTTCACATCGACACGCATACCATCAGGCAGAACACAGTCATGCGATGGATGCGGAGGCGCACAATCAATATCCATGTCCGGATACACATTGAACAATTTACAAAACGCAATCTCCCCAGCCATCCCCTCCAAATCAATTATCGCGTCGTCAACAACTCCAAATTTCATTCTCGGAACATTGAAATTACGATTATTTTTACCCCTATGCTCTGCCAAGAAATTAGCAAGTTTACGCTCTGCAAGATTTAAAGATACAGTTTGACCAATCTTTACTTTATTTAATGCGTTCAAAATGATGGAAAATTTTTGAGGGAGGTATAGTAAACGACCCCCACCCCCAAAGGGGGCGCCGGCGGTCGAGCTCC
>Ga0194055_10000713_pt1 | contig 26880 bp, 20 predicted proteins | sample SepL449m_MetaG_FD_155482 | JGI IMG/M metagenome (GOLD analysis project Ga0194055, IMG submission 155482) | Anoxic zone freshwater microbial communities from boreal shield lake in IISD Experimental Lakes Area, Ontario, Canada - Sep2016-L442-9m | ecosystem: Environmental > Aquatic > Freshwater >... | reverse complement strand
GGCTATTTTACCTTCTTTTTCAACTTTAGCACCTAGCTTGGTGGTAATTGCTAAATCCAGATTGGTAGAGCTTAATTTTAGGATATTCTTGTCGGTTTCGATTAGGATATTACCCAACACTTCGAGAGAAGACCGATTACTAACCAGTCTAGAACAGATGTTTACAGCTTTTAGAAGATATTTTACTTTTACGGCAACTTTCATAATTTTTTAACTCCAATTTAAATTTGTCTTATTTATTATATTTAATTTAATAGATAGTAGTAATAGTAATAGTTTATGTGGATAGTGTGCAAAACGGCTAATTAAGCTTTCGTAAAAGCCTAAAGTGGAGTGGATAAAATCATGAAAAAGTTTTGATAAAGTTTGTATAAATACCCAATTATCAACAATGTTTAAGTTTTGTGATTCGTCAATGGTGAATTGATTGTGAATAAATAATTGGTTCTTCACAAGATACCCACTGTTTTTACACACACTTATCCACATACTACTGACCCACCAATATCTTTTTTATGGACTGTATATCTTGGCTCATAACACTATCACGCGCAGATTGAGTTCGAATTTTATTGACCCCATGCATTATAGTGGTGTGGTCTTTACCACCAAGGCTCTTGGCGATACGGGGAAAGCTCAAGCTCAACTCCTCGCGCATAATAAACATCGCGATCTGCCTCGGCACCACTATTTCGCGCGAACGTTTTACACCAACAATGTCGTTGTAGCTTATCTCGAAGTAGTCGGCAGTTTTTTGAAGTACTATTTTGGGGTTAACCTTGACCTGAGTTTGCGATATATACATCCCCAGTACTTCTTGTGCGAGCGGCAGATCGATCGGCTGCCCATGCAGGCGAGAGTGGGCAATAACTTTGGTCAGAGCACCCTCTAGCTCACGGATATTATTGTCGATGTGGGTGGCAACAAACTCGGCCACATCCATATCAAGCTCTAGCGAGTGCGAATTAGCTTTATTCATCAGGATTGCCACCCTGGTTTCAAAATCAGGGGGTTGAATATCGGCCACCATTCCCCATTCGAATCGACTCCTGAGGCGCTCTTCAAGTGTTGGGATATCTTTTGGTGGCCGGTCGCTACAGAGCACAATCTGTTTGTTGTACTGGTGCAGAGTATTGAAGGTATGAAAAAATTCTTCTTGGGTTTTTATTTTCCCAGCAATAAACTGCATATCATCGATTAGCAAAGCGTCGACCTTGCGGTATTTGTCGGTAAATTTTTCACCCTTACGAATTGCCGTCAGGAAGGTATTAATAAACTCCTCGCTAGTCGAGTAGAGTATTTTGCAATTTGGTTGCCGAGCGTGGATTTCGTTACTAATAGCCCACAGCAGGTGAGTTTTTCCAACACCCGGCGGGCCATACAAAAACAGGGGATTATACATTTCTCCAGGTTTCTCACTCACTAGCTGTGCGGCCGAAAACGCCAGCTTATTACCAGAGCCTATTATAAAGTTATCGAACTTATATTTTTGGTTTGGTTTGAAGTCGCCATACGACTCAATGCTAGATTGAGCCGGGCTAGAATACTTTTTGCTAGCGGCCTCTAGGGCAGGGTTGATGGAGTTGTCGGCCTCAATAGTGGGCTGCCCAGATTGTTTTTTGGTGGTGTATTCGACTGTCTTAATACCCGCGTCGACCTTACGGATTGCGTCTAGTATCTGCAAATGGTATTTGTCCTGGATCCACTGTCGAGTAAAGATATTAGGGACATAAATAACAGCTTTGTCTCCCTCGAGCTCAGCGAGTTCGGTACCTTTAAGCCAGGTCTGAAAGTTCGCTTGAGATAATACTATCTCAAGCTCTCCTAACACAGATCCCCAGACTGTTTGTAACTTTGTATCCATTAATCACCCTCTTTTGTAACACTATACACTACATTGCTAGACGTTTTCCACAACTTTATTGCTATAACCTGTAAATAAGCTATCACTGTGGATAATTGAAATTATTTTGATTTTGTTATACAATAGTACAGTTATGAAACGAACTTACCAACCAAAGAAACGCCACCGAAAGCGCGTACACGGCTTTATGAAACGCATGGCCTCCACTGCAGGACGAGCTATCCTAAAAAGGCGCAAGCTCAAGGGCCGCGCTCGGATATCCGCCTAAAGTGCTCAAGCGGACCAACAGACTCCGCAAAAATAGCGACTTTCAAAGACTTTACAAATCTGGTAAAAGGTTTTCAACGCCGAATTTGGCGCTGTATTATATGCCTTCTAATTTCGATTACTCCCAGGTTGGTTTTGTGGTATCCAAAAAAGTCTCAAAGAGTGCCGTGGTACGCAATAGCTTGCGCCGCCGCACCAGCGCAATTGTGGAATCCATTTACCCAAATATTAAGCACCCCACCAAGCTTATTATATTGATCCGACGCGACTTTTCGGGACTCAGCCCAACTGAGCTACAAAAAGAGATCAAAACCTTAATGGCACGACAAATATAGTGAAGCAGCTGCTAATTAGGACCATTGATCTTTATCAGCGAACTTTGTCGCCCGACCACGGGCCACGAAAAGCCAACCACCCCTATGGGTACTGTCGTCACTACCCAAGCTGTAGTCAGTATTCAAAGCTAGTCATAGCTAAGCACGGTGCTATTAAAGGTGTTGGTATAAGTATCTTTCGTATAGTACAATGTAACCCATTAGCCAAGCCTAAAATGGACTTTAGGTTTATAGAAGAGGAGAGAAAATAATGCAACAAATAGGCGCCATATTTAATACAATTTTAATTGCCCCACTAGTTAATGCACTATTCTTTATTTATGGCGTGATACCGGGTCACGATTTTGGTATCAGTATCATCTTGCTAACAATTGTAATTAGGCTAATACTTTGGCCATTAGCTAGCAAGCAGCTGCATAGCCAAAAGAAGATGCAAGCGATGCAGGGAGACATAGCCAAAGTACGTGCTAAGGCAGCAGGCGACAAGCAAAAAGAAAGCGCCATGCTAATGGAGCTGTATAAAGAGAAAGAAGTTAATCCTTTTTCGGCCTGTCTGCCGACGCTATTACAATTCCCAGTTCTAATTGCGATGTTCGTGGTGTTTAAACAAGCCACCGGGTCGATCCAGGGAATTGAAGCGCTTTTGTACGCTCCTGTCAAAAACCTTCCCTACATCCAATCTATAATAACTGGCCAAATACCCTTTAATGTTACTCTGTTTGGGATTGTATCGATGGCCAAACCAAACGCCATCTTGGCAGTGCTATCGGGCTTAACCCAGTTCGTACAAGTCAAGATGCTAACCCCAAAAAAGCAAGCAAGCGATGTCAAGGACAGCCAGGCCCAAATGACTGCAATGATGAACTACACCTTCCCCGCCCTAACCGTGTTTATAGCCTGGGGGTTACCAGCCGCGCTACCAACCTACTGGATCACCACCAACTTCCTATCGATTGGCCAGCAATGGTTGATTATGCGTAAAGAAGTCGAGACCATGGAAGAGATGGACGTTGTGAAGGTCATCAGAAAAGGATCCGCAGCTTCGGCCACCAAAAAGCTACCCAAGCCCCGAGTTAAAACCAGAATCAAAAACAAGGGCAAAAAATAATGTCGGCCATCGAAGCCCAAGACATCGCCCAGAAAATCCTCGATTCTATGGGTGTCTCGGCCACTATATCGGTCGAATCACAAGAGCCGATATACCTTACCATTAGCTCCGAAGATTCGGCGCTACTTATCGGCAAGGGCGGCGAAACCCTGCGCTCATTTCAGGCCATCGTCAATACTATCTATCGCCGTCAGTCGAGCGATGAGGGCTATGTGGGTATCGACATTGATGGCTACAAGAAAGAGCGTGTCGAGAAGGTCCAGGGCATTGCCCAGGAGCTTGCCGACAAGGCCCTAGCTAGCGGCGAAGACCAGCACCTCGCACCAATGAATGCCTTCGAGCGTCGCTCGGTGCATACCTTGCTCGCCGAGAATCCAGATGTTGTTACGGCCAGCGAGGGCGAAGATCTTGATCGCCATATAGTTATTAAAAAAAGATAAATGAACACAACTATTACTGCCATCGCTACTGCGCCAGGGAGGGGAGCTATTGCTGTTATTAGGGTATCAGGACCAAAGTCCCTAGGCGCCTACAAGCTGCTAACTAACTCAACTGCAACGCCGACTCCAAACCAAATCAAGCCAGCCTGGATTTATGAAGGTAAGCAAAAAATCGACCATGCAATGATGGTCTATTTTAAGGCCCCAAACTCTTTTACTGGCGAAGACGTTGTCGAGATCCACTGCCACGGCTCGAAAGTTGTCCAGCGCAACATTTTGGATGTACTCTTTGCCGAGGGCATCGAGGCCGCCAAGCCCGGCGAATTTAGCGAGCGAGCGTACTATAATGGCAAAATCGACGTAGCCCAGGCAGAAGCCATTATGGAGCTGGTATCGGCCGAAAATACCCAGCTAGCCAGGCTCGCTACCAGACAGCTGGCTGGCGAGTTTAGTAAACAAATAAACGACATCTCGCGCGAAGTTACCAAGCTCGGTGCCACTCTTGCTGCCGATTTGGATTTTTCAGAAGAAGACCTGCCGCTACTTGATAGCACCATGATTGCCGAGGCGCTGGCTAGTATAATAACCAAAATCAACATCATCAAGGCGGGCTCCGAAATATTGCCAAAACTTCGAGAGGGAATCAATGTTGCCCTAATCGGGCTACCCAATGCCGGCAAAAGCACACTACTCAACACTCTGCTTGGGTTTGACCGTTCGATCGTATCCAGCCAGGCCGGTACTACCCGCGACACAATTAACGAAACCGCCGAGCTGGGCGGAATCAACTACCAATTCATCGACACCGCTGGGCTTAATTCCAAACCCGGTGCAGTCGAAAAAATTGGCATCGAAAAATCTATCGAAAACATCAAAAGCGCCGACATTATTTTGCTGCTAATTGAGCCAGGCCAAGAATCCCAAACCAACGCTTTTATCGAATCCAAAAACCTCCATGAGTACATCGATAGCCCAAAAACAATTAAAGTATTCACCAAGTCTGATATCAACAAAAAGAAATCAAAAGGTATTCAAATAAGTGCTTTAAAAAAATCTGGCATCAAAGACCTGACCGACAAAATAATGAGCTTAAGCCTCGACCAAACCCAAACTAGCTTGCAGATTTTGACTGAACGTCAGCTAAATATCATCAGCCGAGTAGAGCTGGCACTAGCCAAGCTAGAGGACGAAGCTGCCCGCCTTAGCTTCGATATTATTAGTGCTGAGCTAGAGCTTGTCGCTAAAGATCTCAATGAGCTGACTGGCGAGCACGCTAACCAGCAAATTATCGATTCGATATTCAGAAACTTCTGCATTGGCAAATAGACCAATAGTAATAGTAAATTATTAATTTCCAATAATTAGTTTCTAGTAGCAACAGGGAAGTCGAGCGACGACTTGTAGTAGGTATTGATGGTGTCGGTTTTGATGATGTTGCCCGATAGGTCTAGCACTTGTCTATAAAAGACCGTCTGGGATGGTTTGGTTTCGTCATTACTGCCATAAACAAATGATGGGCCATTGATAACCCCAGTTTTAGTTTTGGTGCCATAAAAGCTAAACTTCAGCGTAGTGCCGACCATCTCAGTCTGGATTAGTATGTAGTGGCCGGTATCGTTTTTGAACTTCATATCGACCTGAGGGTAATAAATAGTTGCATCGACACCAGGTACGCCAAATGGCGCCGTGTAGTAGCTAATCGCAAAAGAGTGGTTGGTGCGCTCAACTATCGGCAGTCCAGATAGCAGGGCTGCACGGTAGGCAGTGCTCGATACCTGACACAAGCCACCACCGTAGGCCTTTTCGACATGGTTATCGAGAATGATAAGCCCCTCAGCATAGCCCTGTTCTGGACCAACATCGCCAAGGTACTCACCAAAACTAAATACTTGGTCGGGCTTTAGCAAAATACCATTAAACTTAGCTGCCCCAACCCTAACATTTTGCAAACGCGCGGCCGACGAGCCCGGGAAATACGTTATGCCCTCACCGATTAGCTCTTTGATCCCAAGGTTATCGATATTACTATCTGCCACCTCAGCTTTTTGGGTATCTACTACTAGGCTAAGCGTACGCGTATCGATAGATTCGGTGGCCATAATTATTGCGTCAGCTGTTTTGGAGGTATTTAGGACCTTGCCGTCGCGGCTTTGCTTAAAAATACTTGCTCGACCGCCACTAATTGTTAGGGCAGCATCGATAGCCGGCTGATTTATTTCGCCAGCCAGCCCAGCCAAATAATTTATCACGTTTTGTTTGTTGATACTGAAATCGTTGAGGGTAATCGGTATATGAAAATAGTGGTTTAGTATGTCAATAGCAAGAGGGCCTTTTTGGTAGTCGATATCAACCCAACTAACCAGCTGCTGCTGTGTAATAGTCCAGCTTTTTTTGTCATAAGTCAGAGCCAAGGGAGTTTTTGCTATGTTGGCTACGGTATCTTTTTGTCTTATTAGCATTTCGGTAGTGCGGTTCGGAGGGGAGCTACTAATTGGCAGTGTTAGGCTACTGTCTAGTCGGTTAAACTGTTCGGTCAAACTAAACATCGCCCAGCCCATATCGATATTTTGGCCAGCCTCAGCTTCGCTAACACTAATTTTGCCACCTTCAAAAAGGTATTCAGCGTTTTGGCTGGGCTTAGCAACAGAGTTGTTGATATTTACCATCTCCCTAGAGAACACGTCGCCATCGACACCTAATTGTGTAATATCTGTACCGCCAAATAGCAGCGATGTTTGGGCTGCAATATCGCTAATGATGTCGCTATCACGGCCGAGCTTGAAAGCCTCATCGACAAAGGCTTTGTTATCGAAGCTAATACCAAAGCTGGCAGGCTTGGCAGTAATACTCTGGCCGTTCGCTTGGTAGCTAATGTCGGAGCTCATGTAGCGGGTCGTGGCGGCATCGAGCTTTGCAATAGCTTGGGGCTTGGTGAGACCACCGACATACACTCCGCGCAAGGATATGCCCGGCAGCAGCTTGCCGTAATGCCCAAGCCGCACCATAAAAATAATCACAAAGTACAGACCCAAAACTAACCCAGCGCCTAGCAAAATATGTTGCCAGGTTTTGGATTTTGCCCACCAGGTTTTTAGCTTTTTCATCTGTTATGGCCAATCGTTATCAGGTATATTATACAATACTGCGAGCTATTGGGTAAGAGACGAGTTGATTTTGGTTGTAGCTGTAGTTGTAGTAACCCCATAGCGGCTAAGCATTACAAATTGCTATTATTGGGTTAAAATAGCTGCAATGAAGGGAATAATTTTAGCCGGCGGCAGCGGTACGCGCCTTTACCCAATCACCAAAGGTATTAGCAAGCAACTAATGCCTATTTATGATAAGCCAATGATCTACTACCCCTTAAGCACGCTAATGCTATCGGGTATAAAAGACATTCTAATAATCACCACCCCGCACGAACAGGCCCAATTTAAGCGCCTTTTGGGCGATGGTAGCGATATCGGTATTAGCCTCAGTTACGCCGTGCAGCCGTCGCCAGATGGCCTGGCACAGGCCTTTATTATTGGCAAAGAGTTTATTGGTAGCGACAAAGTCGCCCTGGTGCTGGGCGATAATATATTTTATGGCAGCCAGTTTGGTAAGGCCCTCAAGCAATGCACGGATGTCGAAGGCGGCATCATATTTGCCTACCAGGTATCCGATCCAGAGCGTTATGGGGTAGTTGAGTTCGACGGTGGTATGAATGTCATATCGGTAGTCGAGAAGCCCACCAAGCCGAAATCGAACTTCGCAATTACGGGGCTGTATTTTTATGATAACGATGTCGTCGATATCGCCCACCACATCAAGCCCAGCGATCGCGGGGAGCTCGAGATTACCAGCATTAATGCAGAGTACCTGAAGCGCAAAAAGCTCAAAGTGCAGGTTATGGACCGCGGCTCGGCTTGGCTCGATACCGGTACATTTGCCTCGATGATGGAAGCCGCCGAGTACATTCATGTTATCGAAAAGCGCACTGGCCTAAAGATTGGCTGCATCGAAGAGATCGCCTACCGCGAAGGGTTTATTGATGCCAATAAGCTCAAAGAAGTTGCCAAAGATTTAGTGAAGTCAGGGTACGGGGAATACCTAAATAATTTAATCAAAGGTGTATAATGTCTGGTATGATTAAAAGACTAAACTCGCAATCGTTATTCCTGCCTACAACGAAGCTAAGATGCTGAGAAAGTTATTAGCCGGCCTGAATAAGAAACTAAACAAAAAAAATATTAAAAAAGGACTACACAAAACCTTAAATACAATTTCGGCGCTTGGTTCAATAAATAAAACTAATCAATATTTAGATAATAAGCTACAAGGCGTAATAGATGAACAGCATAAGCACATACTTGATCTACGAAAAGAGTTAAAATTACAAAAAACGTGGATACTACCTGGGCATTTCTATTCCCCGCTCACCACAGATACAAATTTTAAAAAATTCCCTAATAGAGATGCAATCCCAGGTATAGAATTACATTCAAAAGAGCAGCTAGTTCTTTTGAATAAATTTTCTCCGCACTATAAGCTACAGCCATTTCACACAGAAAAAACAAAAGAGGTTAGATATTACTTTAACAATGATCAGTTTGGATACAGCGATGCGCTTGGTTTATTTTGTATGCTCCTAGAAAAACGACCCAAACGAGTTATTGAAGTAGGGTCAGGCTATTCATCAGCTCTAATGCTAGACGTTAATAATCAATTTCTTAAGGATACAATTAATTTAACTTTTATAGAACCGTACCCAACAAGATTAAAATCTTTACTTCGCAAAACAGACAAGCCAACCATCATAGAAAAACCAGTCCAAGACGTCCCTCTAAGTACATTTGAAAAGCTAAACAGTGGCGATATACTTTTTATTGATTCATCACACGTTGCAAAGTCGGGTAGTGATGTCAATTGGCTTTATCATGAGGTTATTCCAAATCTAAAAAAGGGCGTGATTGTACATGTGCACGATATTATGTACCCATTTGAATACTTACCTGAATGGATAGAACAGGGGCGCTCATGGAACGAAATCTATATGTTGCGCTGCCTACTTACAGATAGTCCAAAGTATTCAATAATATTCTGGGCCAATTACTTACATAAATTCCACAAGAAAGATATATCTAAAGCTATGCCACTTGGAATAAAAAACTTCGGTGGTAGCATTTGGTTTGTAATAAAGTAGATGACTTATTAATACAAAGAAGAAATGTGCTCGTCGGGCAATCTAAACAATCCTTCATCAAGACGCTTCTGTTCCATATAATGAGCTATAAATCCAACCGATCTTGCTAATACAAAAATCGCGTTACAGAATTCAGAATCAATAATCATTTTTATCTGATTATTGTCTAGGTGTTCTTCGTCTTTAAGTATATCTAGTAATATAGCAGCTATTGCACCGTCAACATTTAGTATTAATTGTGCTTTTTTGGCAGTAGTAATTTTAGAAACTTGCTTGGCAAAATTAACATGTGACCCATTATTATCAAATTGCTTCAGTAGTGTTTCTACTCTTGGATCGGGATTATCTAGTCTGTATTTTTTATGACCAATGCCAGATATATATTGTTTATTTTTGGCAAACTTTTCAACAAATTCATCTGCCGATTCATTATTAGCAACCGCATTAAACCAATTTTCTGCCGATTGATTTATAGCACCACCAAACCTAGGTCCAATAGTCAAAATGCCAGTTGCCAGTGATGCCGTCAAATCTTTACCAGCCCTTGCGGTAATCATAGTATTAATGGCGCCCGTTACCTGCGGACCGTGGTCAACCAGTAAACGCAAGCTTATGTCAAAAAAGTCTACTAGTTTACGTGAGGCTGGTTCTTTGCCTAAAAACATACCGAGTGCTATTTCTGTAAAACTCTTGTTAGAAACAAACTGCAATAAAGACTGTCCAAGTATCTTAACCTCGCCGCCTTGGTCTTCACTTATACGGTTAACAAATAGTGACGCTGATCTTTCTTGCATGAGTTTAGCCCTTTCATTAATTGTATCATTATTTTTGTGTGTAGATTTTTCTAAATTCTTAATAGCCCTTTCAAATTCTGCAAATGTATCGGCAACTACTACTCCGACTACTTTTAGTGCTGCTTTTTTTGCAGTAGCTGTTTCTGATTTATTTTGTGCCATAGCTTTTGCATGTCCAAATTGGGGTGCAGACTCAAACTTTTCGGCAACAACACCTGCAATATATGCAATCACTGGTTTTGTCGTCTTAGATTCTTTAATTAGTTTTGCTATTTTGTACTCGTCTGTGCCGCCAAGTTCGCCAAATAAAATTATCGATTTTGTTTGCTTGTCTTGCAGCGCCTGATGTACCAGCTCAACGGGTTTTGTTATTGGATATCTTTCACCACCAACAGCAGCAGCAAACGATACGCTACCACCCGACCTTGCAACAATAGATATAAGCTCATTAATCATGCCACCAGATGTCGACACTATGGCCGTAGAGCCCTTATTTAAAATGCCTGCTAGGGCAATTTGTTCTGGCAATGTTCCGCCTATTGCTCCCAATTTAAATAAACCACCCACCGTCATACCAACGCTTGCCGGTCCTAATATAAACCTGCCCGAATCCTTAACTAATTTTCTAAGCTGTATGGCATGTCTTTCGGGAACCGACTCTGCAAAAATCATACCTCCTAATACATTCGGCAATTGCTCTACTGCTTCTGTGCAAGCTGTTACAGCTCGCCTCCCTGACTGTGCTACAGCAAAAAGGCTAATACTGCTCTTAACATCGCTACTTACTTCATCAATCGAACCATAGCCCGCTATAAGTACTTCTTTATTGCCCCAAAAATATCGCAAATGTCTTTGTTGCACACCAACGACTGCCACAATGCTAGGCTTCGCTTTGTCCGCCAAATAATCAAAATCTAATATAGACTGAACTATACCCACATGATTACCAAATAACACTACCTTTGGGTCCATTACCTGTCTTAGTTTGGCTATACTTATCATTTGGCTATCCTTTGCAACGACTCTACTACAGCACCTGCCAGTGATATGTCTGGTCCGTACACATCATTTGCTATGCCCGCTGTACCCAAAAAATGCTTCATGTCGGCTAATCCTTTTTGCTGATTAGGGCCACCCCGTCTTACCAAAACAGCAACCTTCTGCTCTAACAAGTCTTTTTGTACATCTGCTATAGCCCTAATAAGGCCCTTAAATGTCTTAGTAACATCGGTAAAGTTAGCCACGCCACCAGCAATCAACAAAACCTTTTTTGGCGCACTCGAAGCAGTTAATAACTTTAATACCTGTTTAGTATACAAATAGGTTTCTTCTTCGTTGGGATTACCGCTGTATTCACCATAGTTCGCTATATCGGCGTGATGCCCAAGATTAGATATTTCGTCAGCAACAACAACACTTGCCCCCCCGCCCGAAAGTAGCAGAAATATTGAACCGTTAGGGTTTAAAACTTTCAGACTAAGCGACGCGGGGCTTTTAGAAGCCAGTGCTTCAACTGCTTTTTCGGCTTGGTTAATCGCAGTCTTGTGTATTCTAATATCATCTTCTGTCCATGCACCCTTTACAAAAAACTGTGCCGAGCCGTCTACTTCTGCAGCGGCATCTAGCGGGATATATGACCCTCCCCTAATAACGCACGGATTAATTTCTAAATACGTCATGTGTGCATTCTGAAAAATGTCATATAATTTTTCTACCAGTGCTGTTGGGGCGCTGGTCGTATTGCTACCTGCCTCAAAACCCTCTTCGCTAAAAGTTGCCCGTTCAAGGCTGTCCGTATTATTTTCAATATCAACGCCACCTCGTTTTGAATAATTAAGTACAAGACCGCCTTCTTCTCGTTGCAGAGCAATATAGTGCTCGTCCTTTTCCCTATGTGTTACAAACGGCTCTACTAACGCATATCTATAGCCTTGAGCCTTAAATGATAACAGGTCTTCTATGGCCTGTGCTTTTGTACGCCCTACCATTACAAGGCCAAGCTTGTTCCGCTTTTTTACTGCCTGGTCTACCTTGGAGACGTATTTAGTATCATCGTTTAGCTCATTAAGCTGCTTTTGCCATGAATCTAGGGATAAGTTTATGCCTATACCACCGTATATCATACCGAGTGTAGTAAATATTAGTTTTTTTGCACGATACTCAGATAATTTAACACGCGCCATGATACTCCTACTTAGAGCCTATTGTATTGCATAGGCTCATTATTATAAAGCTTTGATCTTATAGATAAGTCACAGTGATATTATTAAACACTATATCATGATTTGTCGGCTTATTTTGGCATTATCATAACTCGCAGCCATACTATAACGCAGAAGTGCTGCAGGCTAGGCTGTCACACCCCTAAGCATAAAAGCGTTGCCTAATATGGTACAATATGTAATAGCTATGAGCATAAACAGTAAAACCAAAAGTAAAATCAAAAAGGGGATTGCAGTCGGGTTAGCCATATTGGCTATCGGTGCAATTGGCTTTGCGAGCTATCAGATGTTTTTAAAGCCCAAGCCTGCGCCGAAGTCAGCCAACGAAGCAACAAAAGAAAAGTCTGACGCGCAGGCTGTAGCAATAGACAAAACAGCCGACAATAATACGAAAAATTCTGACCAAGCTGCTGGTGAGCAACAGCAAGCGTCTTCCGCTGCCAGTAGTGCCAAAGTCACAATTACCTATGCCGGCCAAAATGGAGCAAACCTTTCCGTCAGCGCACTAGTTAGCGGCGCTACTAGCGGTACCTGTAACCTAACCGCCACAAAGGGCAGTACAGTTGTTACCAAAAGTGCACCAGTTGGCTATCAAGTATCTTATTATATTTGTCAGGGCTTTGACGTACCAACTAGCGAGTTTGCTCAAAAAGGAGAGTGGAATGTAATAGTAGAGCTCGTCACGGCTTCGGGTTCAGTCAAATCAGAAACTAAGAAGGTAAATATACAATGATTAAGGTTAATATTTCAAAATCTAGCTCCACAGCCAAGCTATTAAAGTCAAAAGCTCTGTTTTTGTTATTTTTTGCGCTATTTAGCCTAGCGTTGTTTTTACCAACTCCAGCTAAAGCTGCCACTTTTGAGGCCGGCCGTATTATTGACGACAGTATCTTTGTTAATAAAAACTCTATGTCAGTTGCCGATATTCAGAACTTCCTGAATTCCAAGGTGCCAACCTGCAACAGGTGGCATGCAGGCTTTACTGGCGCTAGCGGTACAGTGTATAGCCCGCCATGGACTTGCCTCAAGGAGTACAACGAAAACCCCACAACCAAACAAAACAATATTGGCCAATTTAACCCCGACGGTAGCCCTGTTGTAGTACCCGGCGGGCTTAGTGCAGCTCAGATTATCTGGAATGCTGCCCAAACTTACTCTATAAACCCTCAGGTTATATTGGTTACCTTGCAAAAAGAAACCGGCCTCATCACCGACGACTGGGCCGCCAGCTGGCAGTATCGTACCGCTATGGGCTTTGGTTGCCCAGACGGCGCACCATGTGATGCGCAGTGGTTTGGCTTTGCAAACCAAGTTGCGCAGGGTACCAGGCACTTCCGTAACTTTTTTGATGGCGTCAGAAGCGGCGGGTTCTGGACGCCAACCTTGCCTGGGGTCAATACAATTGGCTACAACCCCAATTCGGCTTGCGGAAGCAGTAGCGTCAATATCACTACTCGTGCCGCCGCCGCACTGTACTCGTACACCCCTTACCAGCCTAATGCTGCCGCACTTAATAATCTCTATGGTACCGGCGATGCCTGCAGCGCCTATGGCAACCGAAACTTCTGGCGCGACTTTACTGGTTGGTTCGGTGCAACGCTAACGACTGCATATGCCTACAACTTTGTAGGCTCATCTTATTCGGCAATAAACTTAGAGGTAGGGCAAAAACTACCCGGAAATTTTATTACTATCAGAAATAATGGCTCCGCCGCTTGGTATGCCGATGGTAGCGTGCCCATTGGGAAAGGAGCGGTCCGAATGACTATGAACGGATACGGCAGTTCCCCTTTTGCTGATATATCAGACCCGGCATGGCTAGGCACACGAAACCAGATAAAAATGACACCGGCCGTTGTTGCGCCGGGCGAAAACGCGACTTTTACTTTCGGACTAGTGGGACCCCTCCAGCCACTACTGCCCAGCCAACTTGTGACATTTATACCTGTTGTAGACGGTGTCGGGTTTATGCCAAATATAAACATGCAGATGTCTATATCCCATATCAGCCCCCCCTACAGTTTTGTAAGTGCTTCTGGCATACCAAGTCAACTACTACCTAACGATCAAACGGCCTCTGCTATAACTATTAAAAATACTGGCAGTGCTTCTTGGTATGCTGACGGTAGTGTTCCGGTGGGCAAAAATGCCACGAGGCTTTCTTTAAAAAACTACCAAGAAACTGGTTATGCAGATCGCAGTGACCCTGCATGGCTCGGCACCCGCAACCAAATAAAAATGACACCCGCGGTTGTTGCTCCAGGCGAAAATGCCACTTTTAGCTTCAAACTGGTGGGGCCATTTGTACAACATACTGAAAAACTACATTTTGTCCCAGTTCTTAACGGCGTTACGTTTATGAACGATATAAACATGTTTACTTTTGTTTCTACACCTAGCCCTAGTAGCTCGTACATCTATGTAACGGCCGTCAATGCTCCTGTTGCTATGGCTGTCGGTGGCGTAGCCAATGTAAGCCTTACGCTACGCAATACGGGCAACACTGTTTGGCGCAACAGTACAAATAAACTGGGCGCGTATTCGACTAGGCTTATAATGTCTAATCCCACATATCGTAATTCAAATTTTTATAACAGTGCCGACCCAGCGTGGCTGTCGGCTGGACAAATTGCAATGACTACGCCTATTGCTCGTCCTGGTGAAACAGCTCAGTTTAACTTTACATGGAAGGCTCCTACAAAGACTGGTTTGTACCAAGAGGGTTTTATGCCAGTTATAGACGGCTACACATTAATGCCCGATTTTGGTATGCGTTTCGATACAACCGTACTGCCATAATTCTGGTATAATTACCAACAATACTAAAGCGAGGTTTCATGTCGAGTAGCGCAAGAAAAAATTCTTTTGATATTGTGCGTTTTTTAGCAGCCACATTTGTCATATTAAGTCATTCATACGCACTTGTGGGATTGCCTGAACCCCAAATAGGTAATATTCATTTAGGCGGTTTTAGCGTCTGGGTGTTTTTTATTTTAAGCGGCTTTTTAATTTCTTTTTCGTGGAAGCAATACCCCCGCTTTGACGTATTTATGGCCAAGCGCTCTTTGCGTATTTTTCCGGGCCTAATTGTAGCTATTATTTTAACCATGATTGTTATGGGGTTTTTAAGCACGTTAACATACCGCGACTACATTACACACCACGAAACGGCGTCTTATTTGAATAATATACTGTTGCTACGCCCACAGTACTCACTGCCAGGAGTATTTACCAATAACATCTACCCTGCAGCCGTTAATGGCTCTTTATGGACCCTGGCGTATGAGTTTTTTATGTACTTTGCTGTCGCAATGCTTGGTGTGTTTTCGTTATTAAAAAAACGGCGAATCGAATACGTCTGGGCGATATTATTTTTACTAAATATACTAAGTGTCTGTAAACCTGGCGCATTATCTTTTAGTATCTTTTACCTAGATATGCGCCTTATTGTACAAATGGGATTGATGTTCTTTAGTGGAGTACTGTTGCAAATGTATGACAAAAAAATAGTCTACAAAAATAAATACTGGATATCATCTCTTGTACTCTTTTTTGCGCTTGCAACCATACTACCGCTTTATACTGCACTTTTTGGAGGGCTACTGCTTGCATACGGAATAATAGGATTCAGCAAAAAGCCATATTTTAGTAATTTTAGTAAATATGGTGATTTTTCTTACGGGTTGTACATATACGCTTATCCTGTGCAGCAAACTGTCTGGTATTTTACAAAAACAACAAGCCCATTAAAAATGTTTGCACTTGCATTCACCACTTCTCTAATACTTGGTATTACATCCTGGTATCTTGTAGAATCCAGATTTATTAAGCTTAAAAAACACATCAAACTCGAAGATTATCCGCTTAGCAAGCGTCACGCCGAAATAGCCACTTTAGTTTTGCCTGGAAAGCCCCCTCAGTAGCAGGAGTATATTCAAGCAGGTTCCAGCCAGTCATGGATGGCTACCAATGGCTACAAGATGTAGGTATGCAGTTTGTGGTTAATGTTCAGTAGATACTACAGTCTAGAATATAGCGCAGGTATCTGATAAAATAGGACACTATGAAACTAAACAAAGCCAACTTATTTGACCTCATCCGCCAGTTGGCCCTCACCGATTTCAAAATTAAATACCAAGGCTCCATAATAGGTTACGCATGGTCGTTCGTTAAGCCACTAGCCATGTTTGGGGTGCTGTATTTGGTGTTTACGGTGTTTGTTAAAATTGGTTCAGGTATTCAAAACTACGCCCTGTACCTACTGCTAGGTGTTGTGCTCTGGACATACTTTGCCGATGCCACTATGACCTCGATGCGTTCAGTTGCAGACAAAGGCGACATGATGCGCAAAGTGTATTTTCCGCGCATTGCCATCGTTATATCTGCCAGCATTAGCTCTGTAATTACGCTACTCCTAAACCTAGTCGTGGTGTTTGTATTTATTGTGGTCGCGAGAGTTACGCCCGGCTGGAACGCCTTGTGGTTTATACCTCTGCTGGTCGAACTATTTGTACTTTGTATTGCCCTGGCCTTTATACTCTCAGCCTTGTTTATAAAGTACCGCGACATTGGACACATCTGGGAAGTAGCCCTGCAGCTGTTATTTTATGCTAGCGCCATTATTTACCCATTAAACATCGTGCCAGTGAAGTTTCAGAAGATTATTTTATTAAATCCGATCACTCAAATTGTTCAAGACGCTAGGTTTATACTGGTAAGTAAAGAGACGATCACAGCCAAGCAAATTCTACCTGCGCCGCTCGAGCTAATACCATACTTAATACCATTTGTATTATTAATAGCCGGCTACTTTTATTTTGAGAAGTCCGCCAAAAATTTTGCAGAGGAGGCATAATTATGAAGGATGATGTAGCAATCCGCGTCCAGGGTATCGGCAAGAAGTTTAGGGTCCCACACGAAAAACACAACAGTCTAAAGTCCAAGGCAGTAAACATTTTTGGCCCCCGTAAGTATACGGAATTCCAGGCGCTAGACGACATTTCTTTTGAAGTTAAAAAGGGTGAGTTCTTTGGTATAGTAGGCAAAAATGGCAGTGGCAAGTCCACCCTCCTAAAAATATTGGCGAACATCTACCAGCCATCCGCTGGCGACATAACTATAAACGGTAGCTTGGCGCCATTTATTGAGCTGGGAGTTGGCTTTAATATGGAGCTAACCGGGCGTGAGAATGTGTTCCTTAGCGGAACCATATTGGGGCTAACAAGAAAGAAGATCGAAGCGATTTACGAGGATATTGTCGCATTTGCAGAAATAGAAGAGTTTATGGACCAGAAACTAAAAAATTATTCTAGCGGGATGCAGGTACGACTGGCATTCTCAATTGCTGTGCGTGCCGAATCTGACATACTACTCATCGACGAAGTATTGGCCGTTGGAGATGCGGCCTTCCAGGCGAAGTGCTTCGACTATTTTAGAGGGCTCAAGGCAAACAAGAAGACTGTAGTTTTTGTAACTCACGACATGCTTGCAATAAAGGAGTATTGCGATAGGGCGCTCCTTATTAATAACTCAAGGGTCCAATCAATTGGCGACCCTTCGCAAATTACAGATGCATATTTCAAGGCTATTTATAGTAGCCCACGTCAAGGAGTCTTAACAAATGATAATTCCCCAAGAGTTAATGACGGTAGTCTCAACATAACGAGCTGCAGGGTGGTTGATCCTTCTAGCAAAAAACAAGGTGGTATCACTGACAAGGGTCTAGTGATTGATATTTGCGTTAAGGTCAAGAGCGACATCATTAATGCAAATCCAGGAGTGTTAATTCATGACCAGCTCGATCGTCATATTTCAGCTTCGAGCTTAGTTTGGGCCGGAGCTAAGCCAAGCCACCTAAAGGCAGGTAAAGAGTATTTAATATCGTTTGCATTTGAAGACTTTCTAGAGGTAGGGCAATATAAAGTCTCCTTCAATGTCGCAAACTCGGAGACAGGAAGCTTCTACCTATGGGCTGATGAGATTACAGGCTTTCATGTCAAGAAAGACTTGACTGGGGCTATTGTGAGCCCGCCATATAAAGTAACCCTGAAGGATTTGACGAAGAAGTAATATGTTTGAAGATGATTACGCCTTAGAAAAAACCATCAAGGTAAAGGTAAGGTCTTTTGACTACCACATCACCCCTAGGTACGAGGAGCATTATGTTCAGGGCGAGTATGAAGACTTGACGCTAGACCTCTGGGACTCTGTAATAAAACAAGGCGACACAGTTTGTGACGTTGGGGGGCATTATGGTATATACTCTCTTGTTGCAGGCAGAAAAGTCCAGGATCAAGGCCGCGTCGTTGCCTTTGATCCCATTTTCGAGAACATACAGCTTTTTGAGAGGAACGTGACCGAGAATGGTCTGACAAATGTAAGCATTGAGCAAGTGGCAGTATCTGATAAGCCTGGTAAAGCCTCGTTCAACATGATGAATGCGTCCGACTCAGGGAGCTTTTATGACCATCCCCTAGCCTCAATAAAGAAAAAGATTGATGTGCGCGTCGAGTCCATTGACCATTACTTCCGAGAAGATAACAGAGTTGATGTTATTAAGATAGATACGGAGGGGAACGAGATAAATGTCCTCGAGGGCGCAAGAAAGACGCTTAAAAAGAACCCACACGCCAAGTTGTTCATAGAGTTTAACCCGGCGTGTCTCAAGAAAGCGAGGCACAATCCAGGAGATATATTTGTCCTCCTCGACAGATTGGGCTATGATGTCTTCTTTGTTCTGGACTGGGATCGTAAGATAGTAAAATATGATATGAAGCAAAATAACTGGCTAACAATATTAGATGGACACAATTACATAAACTTATATTGTTCGGCTAAGGATACGCAAAAAAGTATACTACTCAGTTCTCATTCCGGCGAGCTAGGAGGTGCAGAGTCAGCACTCCTAGACACGATAAAGGGCCTGGTTGCAAGAAACTATATTTGCAATGTCGTATTGCCAGGACCTGGTCGTCTGGCGGATTCACTCAGGAGAATGCCGGTGGGGGTTGTTAATATTGAGTCATATTGGTGGTGTTACTCCGGCGAGAAATTGGACGAAATAGCAAAAACAGAAGACTACTATATTAAGAATGGTTCGGCAATACATCAAATAGCGCATACAATAGACTTAATTAGGCCTGATGTAGTGATCTCGAACACACTTGTTGCTCCTTGGGCTGCTTTTGCGTCAGCTGGCAAGAGGCCACACATATGGATAGTTCATGAGTATGGCGACCTTGATCACAATTTCATATTCAAGTATGGGTACAAAGAATCGCTCCGTGCTATATCCGAATATTCTAGTGCTGTAGTTGTGAATTCAAAGTCAGTTCTAAACAGGCTTAAGGAAGCCTATCCGTTTAAAAACATTACTCAATTGTATTTAAACTTTCCACCTCAGGCCATTGCAGATATTCACCCCCCATTGAAGGCTTCAGCGGCACTCAGGCTAGTAATAGTAGGCAGGGTTATTGAATCAAAGGGACAATTGGATGTAGTTAGGGCTGTAGGCAAACTTGTTAAAAAAGGCAAGCAAGTTCATTTGGTTATCGTTGGAGGAGTCGGTTCACAGAAATATCTAGCTGAAATTATGACCATGATAAAAAAAGGCTCCTTAGCTGATTGCGTCGAGATTGTTGGATACAAAGACGACCCCACCCCGCTTGTTGCGAATGCCGACGTTGCTATCGTTGCGTCTAATAACGAAGCATTCGGCAAGACAACCGTAGAGGCTATGCTATTAGCTAAGCCGGTAATTGGGGCAGATTCCGGAGGTACAGCAGAGATTATTACAAATAATAAAGATGGGCTACTCTATAGTCCTGGCGACTACGAGGACTTAGCAAATAAGATAGAGCTTTTGCTAGAAACACCAGATGAAATTAAGCGGCTAGGCGATTCAGCAAGAATATCCGCCAGCAAAAAATTCTTGGGGAATGCGTGGCTAGAGGGCGTGATTGGGTTGATAGAGCAAGCAAAAGTAGTCTCTCGACCAGATTGTATTGAGGCTAGTTTGCTATTAGATCTGGCTCGTGGCGCAGACGGTGCAAGGGCTCTAAATAGTAGGAATGCAGAGCTTCAGGAAAGAACTCTGCAACTAGAGCGCACCGTTGCAGAGCTTCAGCGCCATGCTCAGTCTATAACTAACTCGGTTTCCTGGAGGGCTACGAGGCCACTGAGAGCTGCAAAAAGGATCGTTACTAAACGGAGAGGTGATTCGGATTGCAACCTAGAAGAGGATGAATAATCCGCTCGTCTCGGTTGTCGTCTTGTCCTGGAACACTAAGCCAGAGACGAAAGCCTGCCTAGAGACACTTCGCAAACTAACTTATCGCAATAAAGAGATCGTAATCGTTGATAATGGCTCGAACGATGGGTCCAAGGAGTTTTTGAAACAACAGGAAGACATAGTCTATGTGGATCTCCCTGTAAATACAGGTTTTACAGGCGGACAGATAGAGGCGCTTAAGCACACAAAAGGGAACTATATTGCCCTAATCAATAGTGATGCAGTTGTAGCCAAAAACTGGATTGAAGAAGGCCTAAAAGTCTTTACCACAGACGATAAGGTTGGTGCCGTGGGAGGAAGGGCCTACATGTGGGATGACGAGTTCTCGGCCTATGACGTGAGTAATCCCTTCTACTCATATCAGGTGGTCGACCCTGTTAGGGGATATGCTGAGACATTACAGGCTGGCAACCAGACAGTAGAAGTTAATTCTATATCTGGAGCTGGAGTCATGGTTAGCCGACGTGCAATAGAAGATGTAGGGTACTTTGACAACAGATTCTTCGCCTACTATGAAGAGACAGACCTATTTGCGAGGATGAAGAGGGCTGGATACAAGGTCATTTATACACCCCAAATACACACTTGGCACAAAATAGGACAAAGCACAAAAGGGAAGCCCTACTTTTACCTTTATCACATGCACCGTAATAGATTTATGTTTGCCTACAAGAACTTCGATAAAGAATATCTAAAAAGGTTCAGGCGTCACTATCATGCAGAGTTTATTTATGCCTGTATGAAATACATACGCAGTAAACGACAATCGGTCGATGATAAGGCAAGAATTGACGCTTATATATGGAACCAGTCCCATATTATCCCAACTAAGAAAGCGAGGAGACTTACTCAAAAACTAGGTAATGCCTATACTTCCAGGCTTCTAGGGGACGAAGCCCAGAACGTAACTGTGGTTATCCCTTGTTATAACTACGGGAATTATGTAAAGCAGGCTATCGAATCGGCGCTCGGCCAGACTCAAGTGCCGAACGAAGTTATAGTTATCAACGACGGCTCAACTGATGATAGCGCCGAGATAATAAAGGAGTTTACTGACCGCATAACATTTGTGGACAAAAGCAATGAGGGCGTGATTGCTACAAAAAATCTTGGGCTAAAAATGGCTAAGGGCAGCTGGATTATATTTTTAGACGCCGATGATATATTAGACCCCGACTACATAAGAAGATGCCTACGCCTTGCTCGAACATCGGGAAAGGACATAGTCTACACTGACATGCAGCTCTTTGGGGCAAAAAAAGAAAGGTTTGTAGCTGGCAGGTATTCTAAAAGGAAGATCAAGAGGGGTAACTATATCCACAACAGCGCGCTACTAAAAACCGACCTTGTAAGGCGCGTGGGTGGATATAATGCAGCAATGTCAGACGGTCTTGAGGACTGGGAGATGTATTTGTCGATGATCGAAGCGGGAGCCAAGCCTATTTGGTTGGCCGAGCCCTTGCTTAGCTACCGTCAGCATGAGCCAGGCAGCCGTAATTCCGCCGCCCAAGACAATGCAAAAATACTTTTGGCGAGAGTTAAGGGGCTACATCCACGGCTTTATGGTCCCACCTATCACATAGAGAATTTTGTAAAAGCGCTTCTGAGGCCCATTATTAATCGGCGCCACTACTTGAAGATTTTTTGGCCACCAACCATATACAGACACAGCAAAATCAACGCGACCAGAATTGGCTATATGGCGAAGGGCGGAAGAAAAAACAAAGTAATGCTTGACCATGCGTCTTCGGCCATTGCCAATGTAAGCAAGGCAGGGCTAAGAAGTGCACTACTAGACATCAAAAAAACACGACGGATCTATCAAGGTCTGGACGCCTCGGAAGTCGGAAAGAAACATAGAAAGTGATACTGCCAAAGAGAATACTTTCAGTATATCAGCTATAATAGGGCTATGAAGAGTGCTACCCGACCAGATACAGCCAAATCAGTTAGCGTGATTGTCCTTAACTGGAACGGGCTAGAGGTTACGCCTAGCTGCCTGCAGTCACTACTAAGACAAACGCACCCGACTGCAGAAATTATAGTCGTTGATAACGGAAGTGTTGACGGCTCTATCGCACTAATCAAAGAGGATTTTCCAGACACTAGGCTTATTGAGTTGCCTGAGAATCTCGGCTTTGCAGGCGGAGTAAACGTCGGAATAAAAGTAGCGACATCTGACTATGTAATGCTACTCAACAACGATGCTGTCTGCGAGCCAAAGTGTATTGAAGAACTTTTAAAGACTGCAATAGCGCAGAAGTCAGACATCACCCAAGCCGTAATACTTACGGCTAACGGCAAACTGATAGATTCGGTGGGTGACGAATATAGCACCTGGGGGCTACCATACCCTGGCATGCGCAACCAGCCAGCCAGCAGGCTGCCCAATGCCGATCAGGCAATTTTTTCGGCCAGCGGTGGCGCCAGCCTATATAAAATGTCTTTATTCGATGAGGTCGGGTATTTTGACAGTAGCTTTTTTGCCTATTATGAGGATGTCGATATTAGTATGCGAGCCCAGCTAATGGGCAAAACTATCTATTTATCATCAAAAGCTATTGTGCATCATAAAATGAACTACACCGCCAACAAGCTGCCGGGCTTTAGTAGGGAAATGGCCATAAAAAATAGCATTTACCTTTTTTGGAAAAATCTTCCGTTCCCGCTGATACTAAAAGTCTTGCCTCGATTTTTATATTCTAACATCAGAATGACAGGCGCGGCGCTCACCAAAGGCTACCCGCTAGCGGCCATAAAAGCCCAGCTTACGGCGCTGGTTAATTTCCCCTCTATTATTATAAAAAGGCGCTACATACAATCGAGCAAGAAATTATCTTCGGCACAATTCGAACGCTTGCTCAGTAGACAAAACCCCCTCAAGGCAGTAAAAAAACTATGAGCCAAGCCAGCACAAAGTCAATTGCAAGTATGATCAAAAAAATCTACAAGTACATCACTGCAGATACCGACAGAGCACTACTCATACTGCTAACTTTTGCTTTGCCCTTCGAGCGCATTCCATCATTCGAGGTATTCGACGCAACTATTAGACCTAGCGTAATAATTGGGCTTGTGCTCATTACCAGAGTTGCCTATTTGCTGGCTACCAAAAAAGCCCGTATCAATCTTGATTTTCCAGAAAAATTACTAATTGCATTCATGGCATGGCTTGCGCTATTGGTGCCAGAGTCGATCAATATCAATAGAGGGGTTAGCGTGCTTTTATTTAACTCCTTCACTATTGTCTTGGCGCTATCAGCATCGTTGCTGTTTAATAAAAAATACATTAAGCCAATAATATATAGCCTGTTCTTGTCTGCTGTGGGGGTTTGCTTGTTTGGATTATTCCAGTATTTAGGCAATCTTTATGGCTTGCCTAATTCGATTACCGGCATCAGGCAAATGTACTCGTGGCAAGTATTTGGTTTTCCGCGAATTCACTCTATGTCGCTAGAGCCACTATACTTTGCATCGTACCTGCTACTGCCATTTTGCACTGCCTTTTGCCTGACGCTAGACAGCAAGCAAAAAATTATTTCACAAAAGCTTGCTGGGACATTATTATTTTTATTTAGTTTTATTATTTTTATGACCGTCTCAAGGGGCGCGCTATATGGAATGGCGGGAGCATTACTAATTGGCAGTGCTCTATTTGCAAAGCTCAAGCTAACTAGCCTTCGGCGCGTAATGCTAATAATTTTTACGATACTGATTGCTGGGGGCTTGAGCCTAGTAATTATAAACTTCTTCAATAAGCCTCCTAGCTCATTTACCCAGGGCCAAAAGGGTGCCAATGCTTACATCGCACAACTTAAAAACACCAGCCTAGACGACAACGATGGCCGAGCCATGTCGCGGCAAAAAGCCATCAATCTTGTCTCTACCGAGCAGGCAGTGTTGTTGCTTGGGGTTGGGCCAGGCCAGTTTGGCCCCGTCGTTCAAAACAATATTCCCAAAGACGGCAAGTGGACTATCGTCAATAACTTGCCGCTTGAGCTACTGGTCGAAACCGGCCTAGTAGGGCTGCTGCTGGTAGTAGTTTTTATTGCATCGATGATTTTTAATGGCATGAGGCTAGGCCTGAGCTTACCGAGCAACGAGACCAGTCTTTTTGCGGCCATAATATCGCTATATCTGATATCTCAGGCAATTCAATACCAAGGCTACTCGACACTGTATGTGATATATATATGGTTCCCGATTGGGCTTTTGCTTGGTGTTATTAAAATTAAGCCTTTTAAAAAGTAAGCACCGCTAATTTATGGTAAAAATAAGTAAAATCCTAATAAGCCACAAGTGGCTCATTTTTATAACACTTGCAGCACTTTTTATGCTTAGCAACTTATTTTTGAAAGGCTATTTTAGCAGAGAAATATACACCTCTGGTGATGAACCGCACTATCTAATGATGACAGATAGTCTCGTCAGGGATGGCGATTTTAATCTGAAAAACGACTATCAGCTCAATAGAGCTATAGGTAAGTACAGCCTTACTGGCATATATCCCCACATATCGCCAGCAATAGACACCGCCCACTCTGACGATTGGTACTCTATTCATACAATTGGCCTTCCACTAGGTATGGCGCTGCCGTATAAGATTTTTGGGCTAGCCGGAGCTAGGTTTTTAATAATACTACTCCAATTGCTGTCACTACTATTGTTCTATAAGATACTCAAAAAGTACATTAAGTCCGACGGCAGAGTCTTTCTGGGGATGGTTATTTTATTATCCTGTACATTTTTTTGGCAAAATATGGGCGCAATAATGCCAGACCTACTGATTGTCACTTTGGTCGCAGCCGCGGTGCTGTTATTTGCCAAACTAGACAGAGTCAGTAACTTCGTATTCGTCCTAATAGTGTTGGCTGGTATGCTATTACACACCAAGGCAATTATAATTTTGGCGCCTATTTATTTGGGCCACAATATTGTGCTCATCAAAGAATGGGGCATATCACAAACAGCCAAAAAATTCGGGGCATACTATTTTCTGCTACTAAGCGCTGTTTTTTTGTATGCCAGTTTCTTAAAAGCTAGCTACGGTTTTTATAGCCCGACCAAGCTATACGGCGAAAACGGCCAGTTATTTGGCGCCAATGTTGCCACCAATATTATTGCAATGCTATTTGATAGGGCGAAGGGCCTAGCGGTATACTTTCCGGTGCTATTGGTGGCGGGCCCATATATTTATTATGGACTCAAAGATCTTGCTCTAGGCATTAAAGCGGCCATCCAAAAAAGGTTAGTATCCAACGAAGCTATATTGGCAATATCAGTAGCCGCTGGCTTGTCGCTATTGCTGGTAGCTCAAATTGGTTTTACGGACTGGAGTGGCTCATTTGCTCCAGCTGGCCGCTATGCACTAGTAGCAATTTACGCCGTGGTATTTTTAATAGCAAAATACTTTAATAAAAATAACAAATTAGAGATTGGGCTGTTAGCCGCCACGGTTACCACTAGCGCACTAATTAGTATCGCTATTATTTATCGAATTAATATATTTCGCGAAATGAGCTTTGTTTATCTAGATGCCGGAGTTGACAACATAATTACCCAAAAACTGCCTTTGCTTCAAAATCTACCCATCTTTAGTCCTATATCAAACGAATCTAGCTATCATTTAGTTCGGCAGGGGTTTGTGATGCTGTTGTTGCTAATAGTATTTAATCTTATACTCATTAAACTATATAACCGCAAGCGGTAGGATAATCTCCGGGGTCATGTTATCAGCACTAACATCTATAGCCCAAGCTTGCTATAATACATACCTATGAAGATACTAATAGACGGCAGAGGAATCAAAAAAACCGGCATTGGCCGATATATCGAAAATACACTTAGGGCAATACTAGAGATTGATAAAAAAAACCAGTACGAATTACTGGTTCGCGATATCGATACCAAAAACCTCGATCTTAAGGCCGACAACCTAGAGTATGTTCGTACAACTGCTAACTTTTTTGGAGTTAAAGAGCAAACCGAAATACTATCGATACTTAATTCTCGAAAGCCCGACCTGGTGCATTTTACTAATTTTAATTTTCCGGTTGCATACAAGGGCAAGTTTGTAATTACAATTCACGATTTGACCCTACTACACTTCAGAAATCTTCGAAACTCCGTGGCCCGCAAAGTCTACTATATGTTCAAGGAGCAAGTGATGCGCAATATTGTACTACGCCAAGGAATTAAAAAAGCCAGTGTTGTTTTGGTGCCTACCGAATATGTCAAAGAGGATGTTGCAAAAACATTTAAGGCGCGTCGTAATAAAATAAGCGTTACCCACGAAGCCGTCGATAAAGATTTTGCTACTCCCAGAGTAAATTTAGACAAAAAAGGTATCAATAAGCCCTTTGTACTGTATGTTGG